>CEUX01011424.1_pt1 | contig 38867 bp, 44 predicted proteins | sample 531361 | NCBI WGS metagenome assembly CEUX01 (sample SAMEA2622736, study PRJEB7988) | marine metagenome | isolation source: saline water (ENVO:00002010), including
CTGGCCTTGCCAGCAGGGAGGGCTTCAGCCACCGCGAGAGCGGCCTTTTGACCAGGTTCGTCCATGTCGAACATGAGAATGATCTCCTCGAAACCTTCGAGATATTCCCAGTTCTCTTTTACAGAACGCACCGCTGAGCTCGAGCCATTGGGGAGACCGACTGTTGCCCAACGGTGGTTCTGTATCTGCGAGACGCTGATCGTGTCGATCTCGCCTTCGCATATCACCAGCTTTCTGCCGGTGCTCCACAGGTGTGCGCCATAAAGAGGGAGCGCTTTGGCGTCACCTGTGATCCTAAATCTCTTGTCTTTGCCACGTATCTTCTGTGCTACGACGACACCGTCTTTACGGTAGTTTGCAATCTGGATTGGGCCCTGGGCGTCAAAGCCGACCTGGTAGCCAAACTTCTTGCAGCTCTCCTCGGTCAGTCCTCGAGCTTTGATTGCTTGATACGAGCCCTCGAGTAGATCTTTTTGCTTTTTACTTTCTTTGGGCGGTACTGCCGCAGGGATCTCGCCATCAGGTTGCGTGGTCGTGCCGCAGGAATAACAGTGCGTGTGACCATCGTCGTACTCCGCTAAGGCATCGCTGCTCTCGCAGTCAGGGCAAGGGCCGTGGCCCAGGAAAGTGCTCTCCTTGTTTAGATCTTGCATGACTACTCCCCAGTCATTCTGAGAGCCAGTCATCCGGTATTGTCTTGTGAGCAAACTGAAAGCCGTTCTTGACGCACCACTGTGCGTAGGTGGTCTTAGACCCCTTGTAGAGTTTGGCGTTCTGATTGCTGAAGACGAACCGGATGTCGAGCTCTGGTTGCTGCTCTTTGATGAGCAGGTGCTTCTGTCGGTCCGACACGGTGAAGCGGCCTTTGGTCTCCACATAGAAAAAGCCACCCGACGAGGTGGCTATTCTGAAGTCTGGAGTGTAAGTCGATTGCCTTGCCGGCCAGGTGTATTTGACTTTGTCTGTCTCATACTCCACCGGCTTGCCTGCCGCCTTGAGCTGCTTCGCAGTTTTATCCTCAAGACCGCTTCGATAACCGTGTTTGATACCTCTAGAAGTCGGCGCTGAAGTCTTCTTTTGACGACGGGCCATTCACTGGCGTTTCATCTTGGAAACCGGCGCCGGCTTCCTGGTGTGTGTAACCCCCATCGACTGCATCAAAGCCTTCGCTGGTTCCCTGAGGTTCTGTTACTGGCTCGATGACCTGGACCTCGCTGAGGTTCATTAGGACGCCTGCATTGGCACCCTTGTCATATGAGGTGATCGAGCCTTTGAGGCGCAGCACAGAGCCGCTGTATAGCCTTGGCACCTGGCCTTCTGGTATCAGCATGCCTTTGCTGTCAAAGAACTTAGGCTTATATCGGCTCTTCGCTGTGAAGATGATCTCGCCTGTTTCTTCGTCAGTCTTCCAAGGGTACCGGCAGTTGTCGGCGCGTTTGATGCCGAGTGCCTCGACGGCGACAGCCTTTGCAGCTTCCATGATCTCCCTTGCCTGGTCAGCCGGTACTTTCAAACCGGTTTTATAGACACCATCGTCGTGAAACTGCGTGTCAGGTGTCTGCAGCCAGGGGTAGTAGGCTCTACCCTTGTAGGTCAGATAGTTTACTCTTGATGTCGCCATTCTTAACTCTCCTTTGGCGTTGTTGGATTGCTGTTTTGTTTGGTGGCTGGTTAAGCTCGGTTAGCAGTATGCCCAGGCTGTCAGCCTCAGCGAGGATGTCAGCAGGGATTGGTTCACCGCGCATGGTGTGCAGCCGAGCCAAACCGAGCACCCGTTCTCTTAGGTGCATGGGTAGCTCCATGTTTGAAGTGGAAAGCAAAAGAGGCCGCCAGCGTGAGCTGACGACCTCAAGTGCTAGTTTTAACCCCTGGTTCGCCCGAATCTTATTCAGCGGCTAGGCTCCAGGTTCGCCTATATGAAACAGTACTCAGACTGCAACACCTCTCGCAGATCAAGGCTGCCCTTCTCCGGTATGGATGGAAGGTCGGCCTTGTCTGGGTTGTCTAGGTAATCCTCGATCTGGTCACGCAAGGACTGGTAAAGGCAGTTGTTAGTGTACATGTCGACGAAGCTCTCTCGGACGGCCTTGTACATGCCTGGGCAGTCAGCCGGCATGACGCCGAAACTGTCGTGGATCAGGAAGAAGTCGCGGATCCGGTAGTTGTCGACACAGTTCAAGACTGTCATCTGTAGGTGACATGCGTCCATCGAGTGGATGACATTAGGACTTGCGCCGGTACGGTTCTTACGTGTGTCGGTACGCTTGTCACCGGCAGCACGTTCATCAACATTCTCGATCACACTGACCTGGACACGTTTCAAGACACTCGTCTCGGAATCATGCAAGTACAGCTTGATCTTTTTAGTGGTCGTCTGCTGGTACCTCTGCACGACAGGGAAGTTGAGTGGTGTGCTCCAGTGCATCAGCTTGTCTTCTGAGCTGCAGGCGTTGGCAAGGTCTTTGAAATACTGCATGCCCTCAGCGGCTCGGAAGATGGTAGCGTTCACTGCAGCCCACACCTTGTCAGCCATAAACCTGGCAGCAGCATGCCCATCGTCTTCACCGAAAGGATGCGACAGCAGGTTGCCGGCGGTTACCTCGTCAGCCAGGGGCTTCATAAGGTCGTCGCGGATCTGGTTGGCAAAGCCGTACTGGACCGAGCCGTAGCCGAAGGTCATTGTCTGCCGCTTAACGATAGACCTGGTGATGCCGTAGTCGAGCCAGAGCTTCGCCATAGGGCTGCTGTCTTGCTTGCAGTCGTGGATCACCCGTTCAGCTACCACCTGGTAAACATCCTGGGGCCTGGTCTCGACTGTCAGGTTCACCATCCGGCCTTCTTCGTAGGACCTCGAGGCTGCTGAGTAATGTTGAGCTGCAGAGTTAGATCCATCCAGGCCGATAGGCAGGCCTGACTTGTAGCTGAAGCCGTGGAGCATGACCTGGGTGTACTCATGGCAGGCTGCGAGGAACTCGAAAGGCTTGTCGGCCTTGCTCCAGATCTCAAAGCTGTCGACATAGTCATTGCCTACTTTGTAGACGAGTTCCTCGTTGTCGAGTACCCACTGCAAGCGGTCAGCCAGGGGCTTCTTGCTCACTTTGTCGAAGTCGCCCAGGTCGGCCACCTTCAGCGCCAGGTACTTGAAGCCCTGCTCACCGATTGGCTTCGCCCTTGCAAACTTAAACATCGCTTTGATGTGACTATCGCGCTGATAGTTGAATGTGCTGATCGGGTAAACACGGCCTCTGAAGTCCATGTTGTGTGGGATGTAGAATTCAGAGAAGTCCGACAGGAAGTGTGCCGTCTGTAGGTCACTCTTCATCACCGAGTTATTACCGTCCACCTTCCGGTTCGTCATCACGACCTTACGGCGATCGATAATCCAGCCTTTACGCTGCTCCTCGGTCAGGTCGTCCCAGTGATCTGGACGGGGCTGCAGCTCGATCTTCTGCCGCTGCGGAAACTTCTTGATAGACTGGTTGGTGTCCCAGGCCCAGTTCACCGCCTCGAGCACATAGTCGTTAATGACGTATGGCGTCTTCTGAATCAGATTGAGAGCGTCATAGACATCACGCATCTCACCGCTCTTGGTCCGCTCATGGATGAGTTTCCACTGCTGCTTATTAGCCCCTTTAACGAGCTGACATCTTAGCGCCAGGGATGCGTCCAGGTAGGCTCCAGTGGTGCTGTCTTCCCAGTCATTAGGGGGCACGATCATAGGTTGCCAGAAAGGCGACATCCAACTTTGCTGATAATCATACTCTGAGATGACCTCTGCAGCCTCTTCAGTCAGACCGATGCGGCGTACTGTCTTGCCGTCTGCCTTGTGGTATGTCCACACCTCGAAGATCTCTGTCGACGCCATGATCACATTGTACAGAGGAGAGCCTAGCTTGACGTGCTCAGACGGCTTCATGCCTTTCTGGCTGAAACCTTCTTTGGCTGCGATGATCTTGGCTGCCTTGGTTCTATACCTCAGGCTGACATGATCACGACGCACCTTGTCTTCAATACGCTTGTGGAGCTTCTTGTCGAACTCTCGCAGCCGAGCTGCCCAGAGTTCCATCTCCAGGGTCTTACCTAGCTGTACCAGGGTGCTGTTCAGAGTGCCTTCGACGGCGACAGCATCCATCATGACCTTGAGGCCGGCAAGCGCCATGACCTCAGCACCGCGTGGTAGACTGATGAGCTGCTCCCAGGGCTTCATCCAGGAGAACCTCCGACCTGCTCCTTCTTGGTGGGCCTGTAGGTCACTAAGGTTGTCTTTGATGGCTTCAGTAACGACCCCAACGGCGTCATCAATCAACGTCTTAGGTTTACCTGTGTCACTGTAGGTAATCTTGTTCTTCTTACGCTCCAAATAGCGTTCACGACCTGCGGCGACCATAAACTGTTCATTCTGCAGCTCACCTAATGTACCTGGGCTGATCTTAGGTCTGAATTCAGTGTCCAGAAGTGCGAAGGGCTGCGGACTTACTGTTGTTTGTTCAGAATGGTTTTGTTCAAGTTGGTCGTCATTCTTTGGGTCCTCTTCAGTCACTTTAGTCCAGACATCATCGTTAGTCATAGCACCTGTGCTCCATAGCAATTCTTCTATGGGTGGACACAATTCGGAGCGGTGATTATTGGACAAAAAGAAACCCCCTTAACACTCTAGGTTAAAGGGGGATTTTAGAAGATCTATTGAGCTTATGTAATTAGGACCAGTTACTCATTTAATGTGGAATTACTATTCATCTTTTCTAAGTATCTACTAACTCTGAGCACCGACGTCAGATCGCTTAAGCATCGTGCAAATGCCGCCCAGTTCTGGCTTGCCCAACGGACATAAGAGAAGAAACCGGCGGTCAGGAAGTGTGAACCACGTAGGTACTTTGTACCCCCCTCGGTGTTACTTTCTATCCACCCCTCGGCAAGGGAATCATTGACGATCTCTTTGACGACTTTACGTGTGCACATCATTTCTTTGGTGAGCTGGGTTATGTTAAGTGGCTGGCCAGTTAGCCGCGCTTTAACCATCAGCCTGCAAAACACATTCCTCATTCTCGAGGAGCCATAGTACTTTGCACATTTTAAGTACTCGTCCTCAGGTGGCTGAGGATCCATTGAGTTTTTATGCTTTATGATCTCTGCGTCACATAGCGCAACTACGAGTGCGGTCATGCCGTTGGAGACAATGTCTCCAGCTCCACCCGGCTGGTCACCCATGGCACAACTAGTGACCCACATATCGTCAGGAATGGTGTATTGTTCGAACGCGTCGTTGGAAAAGCTACTTGTAAATACATTGGAGCTAATTCTTCCCCAGCCTCGAATCCCGTCTACTTTCAGTTCTTCATCCCCTGCTGGTAGGGCATTTGACTGCCTGTAACGTGTTGCCTGGTGAGGGTCAGACCATTGTGAAGGCCTGCCTGTTTTATGTGCTCCGTTCATTTTCAAGTCTTCCTTACTTGGATCGCTGTGCCATAGCGTTAGCAATCTCGAATGATGCTTTTTCCTCGAGGTGAATGTATTTCTTTGTGGTCTCTGAGCTCCTGTGCCCTAAGAACTTCCCGATAAGGGTAGTGTTGATATTCATGTTAGCCATTTCTGTTGCGGCGCTGTGGCGACAAACGTGAAACACGAAGTCCTTGTCTCCACGTGCTATCAACGACCTGGCTTCTGCCCACACGTCATAGAATATACGGCTAGACCAGAAGCCGCCATGGATGCTAGCTAACCTGTCATAGGCCTCTTTTGCAATCTCGTTGAGCGGTACGTCACGGGTGTCACCATTCTTTGTGTCATGCAGGCGCAGCACAGGCATACCTGGTCGCTCGATCAGCGTTGCGCCAGGTGTACCTATCTTGATGATCTCGCCACGACGCATGCCCGTCTGTAGTGCCAGGATCGCCATGTCGGCCATCCAGGGTGCACGGCTCCGCTGCAGGAATGTGATCAGCCTTTCACGTTCATTACCTGTGAACACACGGGGCCGGCCCTCTGGCTCTTTGCGATACTTGATCGTCGGAGCTCGATCTATGTAGCCCTCTTCAACAGCAAACTTGAACACCTTAGAGATCGCTGCTGCATACCGATTGACTGTCGCCGGCTTACAGTTGTCGTCTTCGAGCTTGGCAAGAAAGGCGCGGATGTCGCTGTTGACGATCTCATGCAGCTCCTTGTAGCCGTTGCGGTTGAAGTAGCAGAACTGCAGCACTCGCATGGTTGCCTCAGACTGGTGTTTCTCGCTGGTTGGCCAGATCTCGTCTGCGTTGGTCAGGAAGAATAACTTGAATTGCATTGTACTGGTCTCCATTAAATGGTTGGGATGTACTCAGTCCCCGAGGCCCTGAGAGCCTCGAGGTTGTTTAGTTGATCGCGAAGCATGTCAGCCTGGATTAGCAATGAGCCGGTGCCGCCTTGGGCGACATCCTCACTACCGTCACACTCCATGTCGCTGATGCGATCCTTGAGGGCCTGGATTGCGCTATGCACAGGGACCAGGCGCTCGTCCGTGTCTTTTAATGTGGCCCAGCTCATCACAGTGCACCTGTAATAAGGCCAAGCAGGATGACAACCAGGCCGATGCTGGTGAGGAATGCGCCGGCAAGGATCACCTCGCCTATGAAGATCAATGTGTCCTTCATCATGAGCTGGTCCTCGCATAGCCAGCGCGGACAGCAGCCTGGGCGAAGTCACACGCGCACCGACGTGTGCAAAAGGCACCATATTGATTGTGCTGATAGCTCTCGCCGTCCCACAATGTGTATTCAGTGTATTGCTCACCGAACCAGGGGTGCCTGGTACGCACGACAATCAGGTTGCCGTCATACGGCTGCTTGTGTCCGCAGCTCACAGTCGAGACAGCCTTTGCGGAGCCCTTGCCACAGTTGGCGCAGAATTGCTGGTTCATGAGATCCCCCTGACGGGGCTCATGTCCCACTCGCTGCGGCGCATGCGAAACTTGGTGTTGCAGACAGGCAGACAGATGCGGACGTGCTTGCGTCCGACTACGGCCCAGCAGATGCGGCCACCAGAAGTTGGCAGCCGCTGGTTGATCCCACGAAGATAGATCGAGGTGAAGTCGACATAGTAGGCCTTAGCGGTGCGCCAGGACTTGCTGTGCGGCTTCGTGTTGCGGGTGGTGCGTTTCATGCTGCACCCCCTACACGCTTGAGGAGTGCACTAGGCGTCCAGTTGTTGACGATCTCCTGTAGCCACTTGATGCCCTGGCGTGTCTCCATGAGCAGCAGCGAGGAACGCTTGTACTTCTCACGTCCGCTGTGCCAGTAGCCGACGTGCACCTTTTCTGCTGTGCGGGGATCTTCGCCGCCAAGGGCGACATACTCAGCTTCTGCTTTGTGCAGGTCAGCGAGTATACGCTTAGCGATTGAGCAGTCGACTTCCAGGGGCAGCTCGTATGCGCCTGGGCACTGGCCCACTTCCTGGTTCCACATGACGCGGTAGCCATGCTTGGCAAGACGACCAGTTTTAGCGTTAACGGCAAAGGTGTCGCCGCAGCACTGGCATGTTCCGTTGTGTGTAGCTTTAGTCATCGTCAGGTCTCCTTGTGACGTTTTGTCTCAAGAAGTCCGACCTAAAAGATGGCGATTCCGGGAGGACTCGAACCCCCAACCTGCTGATTAGAAGTCAGCAGTCGCTTCAGGCAGGACTTCTCGCTATGGATATAAACATTTGTGTCCACAGATTCAAGGGTTTCTACTATAAAGGTGGACACAATAGTAAAAAACACCGATCCGCTTGGGCAGATCAGTGCTGGTTTTAGGCTTCTGGGTCGAAATCGTGCCATTCCTAGGCCCAATCAGGCTGACCTTCGTCTTCTGAGTGAGGGCCAGGGCATGGGCAGTCTGCGTAGTGATCCTGGCAATGTGGGCAGATAGGCTCCCCACAGAGCTCACAGGGCTCACATTCGTGGGCATATACCACCATTGGCTCTAGGAGCCCCGTAGAAGAGCAGCGATATTATGGGCCCTCTTCCCTACCTGGTTTGCGTAACGGCTATCCAGGAGCTCCACAGCGCCATTATCGGCGTCTCCAGCAGCCAGGCTGGCCAGCATCTTCTTAAACTGCATAAGCCGAGGGACACCCATATTGAAGGCCAAATCGACTAGGGCCTCGCGGAAGTTCGCCGGCATGTCATCCCAGCCTGGTATAGCCTTCTGCAGCTCATCCATGACGATGTCGATATCCTCATCGAGCATCTGCATCGCGGTCTCCATTGAGATACCACGGTCCTCGATGTTCCTACCGATTCCGATTGTGAGCTTGCCACTTGTGCATCGGTAGGGCTTCAGCTCGATACCCTCATGTTCCATAAGCCGGTTACGTACTGCGACCATATCCATCTTCAATATGTCCTTCTCAGTTGTCCTGTTATGCATGTCCCACATGGTGGTCATTTCTTCTTGCCGAGCATCTTTGCTGCCTGGCCTACGCCCTTAATTCCAAAAGACGAGCTGACTGCTATGAACAACAACCAAGTGTACCACTCCGGCAAAGTGGACAAGACGGTGAAGCCGGCCTGGACTTTATCCGGCCAGAAGTAGACCGCTATCGCTGGCGTCATTAGGACCACGAGAGCGAATTCATCTTTCCAGCTCGTGGCTGTGTTCTCGATTGCGGCTTGTTCCCAATCGATGTCACCTGTGGCTTTCTTCTCTGCGATGGTGGCCCTGCTCTGTGCCTCGGCGACGTTAGCTGCTGCGGTGGCTTTGGTTGACGCCACCTTGCCTTCTAGCCAGGTGCCGGCAAGGCTGCTGATGGGCCCGATAAGTGCAGACCAGATCATGGTTATGTCTCCTGTTTGTGGGATAGCACGTTCACTGTGAAACAGTTGGCATTCCAATCGAACAGAGCGCCCTGTTTCTTCATGGCCTCATAGTGCTGGTAGGTCATTTTGACGTCTGGGCATTTGTCGACGATGCGCGAAGCAGTTACGTGCTCCCCGTCTGGCATTACTATGAGGACCAGGAATACAAACAATGTCTGCATGATGCGGCTCCTCTCCTTATTTAATGTTGATGTAGTACCGGGCCAGTCCGCCAATCATTGGCCCACCTTTCGCATTGCGAGACGGTGCGCCTCTGTAAATGTCTTACCGCTACCCATAGACTTACGCATTTCAGCCATGTGTTTTGCGGTGTGGTGGACGCTATGGCGCTTCAGCGCAGCTTCTTGCCGCGCCGTTAATGCTTTTAATGCTTTCTTCATGATGTTCTCCTATCTGAGTTCGATGTAGTACCAAGCCAGTCCGCCGATCATGGCGGCTGCTACGGCTGCTAAAACGCCGAGGACGATAACAATCTGGATCTGTTCTTTACGCCTGGCTGCTTGCGCTTTGGCCCGTCGCTCTGCGTCTGCAACGCGGCGGCTCCGCTCTTTCTCTATGCGCTCCCAGGTACCGCTACCGAACCGCATATTCACGAGCAGCTTGAGCTGCTGGGTGGCTTCACGTGCCAGCTCGGCATCTATCATGTCTTTGGCGACACTGTTGAGGCTGTTGCCTTCTTCTTGGGCCTTCTTGACCTGCTGCTGCCCCAGGAACACCTGGTCGATAAAGCCGGCGATCTCGCCTACATCCTGTGCCGTACCAATGGCACCCTTGATGGCCGTGACGCTCGATTTAATCAAAGCGGCACCAGCCAAGACTTCGCCTATCATTTATAAGCACTCCCTAATAGTCGAAGATCTCGACTTTCTGCGGATCGACACGAGCTGGTAAGCAACGTGCGTGGATGTGCTCTTCTTTTGGATGGTAGTAGGCGTGGTGGTGTTGTGTGTTCAACTGCCGCTGGTAATGAAGGCAAGCTTGTATGCCGGAGAAGTATTCTGTCGAGATCGTTTGCGTTCCTAAGGTTGTTACCAGCGCGAAAACGAACTGAGTTGTCATTTTAGGAACAGGCCCACGGCTGCAGCGACGATGGCCAGCGTCGAAGCCATCATTAGGGCCTCAAGCCGCCATAGCCGCTTGTCGATGTGGTTAAGTTTGTCCTCGAATGAGGCGTAGCGAATGGCGCACTCGCGTTCGTGCGCTTCGAGTTTGGATAATGCGTCCATTGTCATCTCCATCGAGGCCCGTGGAACCACGCGACCAGTGATTTGCGTGTTCCGTCAGTGACCGGCAGAACCCGATGGCGCAGGTAGCTTGGGAAAACGAGTATTGTGCCTTTTGCCTTTGCGTCAGCCGGTGTCTGACACTCGTCGAACTCGAACGTGCCACCCTCGTAGTCATCAGGGTCGCTGAGTTGGACTGTGATAGACAGCTTACGGTCTGAGTTCACGTTGGCGTTCCAGTGGATGTCGTGATGCCAGTTGTAGTGGCCGTTCTCTGTTCCGTGATATTCGGTGAACTGCATCTCGGCGTAGTTCATTACATCGACACCGAAGGCATTGATGTTTGCCTGTTTGACATAATGCCAAAGAAGGTCCCTCACCCACTGCTCACCGAGCCACCGCACCGTGCTGCTGCGTACTTCCCGATCTACATCTGATCCTGAGAACACAGTCGCACCTATCGGTGGCTGGGCTTCGCCAGCAGTGATGATGTTGTCAACTTGTTCGGGGGTGAGTGCAGAGGACCAGAGTTGCCAGAGGCTCCTCATGATGGTTTCGTAGGCCACGTCACCGAGGACGGAAACCCGCTTTGGGACGGCACATCGCGCAGTGCCTGTCTGTAAGTAGACATCTCTGTCGTGAGTGTCTGGTCCGACAAGGCTAGGTAGTCGGTTTCGACTAGTAGCTTGTCGCGTTCATTCCGCATACTCGAAGCGACTTCAGAGGATGGGCGATTAGTCTGTGTCCATGTCTGTGTCCACTTGCCATCGACTAATGCTGGGTTAGTCATTGTCACGCGTACAAGTTGCGGGTCGTGGTCTGGCGCATCGACTTTGGTGACAGGGTAGACGCCGTAGTCAGCGAGGGTGGCGTCAGTGATTGACGCGGGGAAGCTCACATTAGGATTGTCTGATTTCAGTTGGTCGATTGTGTAGGGAAAAGTATCAACGATTCCATCAGCGACTTTGACGTACATCATCAGGAACCTCCCTGTATCAGTGGTGTTGTGGATGGTGTGAAGCTACTGCCGTACCGCGCTTGTTTCGTGCTGTCGTCGACGCTGATTATGACTTCCGCGTAATAAGCCCACATCTTGTTTGTGTCGTGTTCGCCTGAGTCGTAACCAAGCAGCAGTGTGTCTATGTTCGAGTACGTTCCACCGTCTGCCGTTGTCCAATTGGCGGCAGTAGGTAGATTGCTGTTTGTGCTGGAGTATTCTTCATTTCCGTTCCGGTGGTGCGAAACCCGTGCGTTCTCGAAATCCCAGAGCCAACTGTAGTGAACCCAAGCCTCTTGGCCGACGCTTTCGTAAAAGTCTCCCACTCTATTGCTGCTGCCATCACCCCAATTGTGACTCTGTTCCAGAACAGTGTCTGAGGTGCTTCGGTAGTTCAGTTCAAAGCCAGCAGGAGCATCAACTTTCCATCCAGATGCTGAAACTAATCTCGAATACGCTTTGTAGTTTTCCCAGTTGTTGACAAACAGTTCGATGCAAAGGCTGTCAGTGTTTGAATCTAAGTGCGCTGGGAGATGGTCACGCACCCAATTGCATTGCCAACGTGCATCAGTGCTATTTACCTGATAAACAATTAGCGGAAAGTCATAAGCGTCATAGCCCATGTCGTCATAGTAGCCATCGTTTAAAGAGTTGTAGCTGCTGCTGGTAGAGTTATGCGTGGTGCCTTTTTGGTAAGCATCGGCAGTGCCTGTGCCTTCTGGGGAAAACAAAGTCGTACTGCTGTAGAGGTTTCCGCTAACAGCACGGTAGTAACCTTGAATACTGGTTGCTTCATAAGTGTCTGAAACACCGTTCGTGTAACAAACCACGGTTGAGGGCAGTAGAGTGTTGGACACACTAGTTCCACTTGCCTGTGCCACTTCATCTGCTGGGGCTGATGCTGCAGTCTGACTGGCTGAGAGTGTTTTCTTGCTCAACATTTAACTCACCACCGCGCCGTATAGGCTACTTCTGTGCCAAAGGACGACAGTCGTGTATCCGCTAGTTGCGAGTGTCGGCGCAGAACCAGCAGCCCACGTCATCGTCGGCCACGTCACCGTGTAGTTTGAGCCGTCGTCTATCATCAGCGTTATGCTTTCGCCGTCGCTGAAGCTTTCAGTAAATGTCGTGTTGGAACCTAGCGTCTTGTACTGGAGCGTTCCGTTACTGGGGTCTAGGGCAGTGCCGGTACAGTTGTATGCGTTTTCGACCAGTGCGCCGCCTAACGTAATGTCGCCTGTAAATGTGCCACCACCAAACGGGTTGCCGGTTGGGCCGGTAGGACCTGTGCTGCCTGTAGAACCTGTAGGTCCGGTAGGGCCTGTAGGCCCAGTTGGTCCAGCAACGGTACTGTCCGCACCTGCTGGGCCCGTAGGTCCTGTAGGTCCTGTCGGGCCAGTCGATCCGTCGTTTCCGTCCGCACCGGCTGGGCCAGTGGGACCTGTAGGCCCAGTTGGTCCAGTAGGACCTGCAACAGTGCTGTCTGCACCTGCAGGACCAGTAGGTCCAGTTGGACCGGCAGGGCCGGTTGCTCCATCACTTCCGTCTGCACCGGCTGGGCCTGTAGGCCCTGTAGGGCCGGTGGGACCTGTAGGACCAGTTGGACCAGCCACCGTGCTATCCGCACCAGTTGGACCGGTGGGTCCAGTAGGACCTGTAGAACCTGTAGGACCAGTCGGTCCTGTAGGGCCAGTAGGCCCCGCGACAGTGCTATCTGCGCCAGTGGGACCAGTTGGTCCTGTAGGGCCTGTCGGACCAGTAGGCCCAGCTACAGTGCTGTCCGCACCAGTCGGTCCTGTAGGTCCAGTTGGGCCATCAGGCCCTGTTGAGCCTGTAGGACCGGTTGCGCCGGTTGGTCCTGTTGGACCTGTCGGGCCTGTCGGACCAGCGACGGTACTGTCAGCACCGGCAGGACCTGTAGGGCCTGTAGGCCCTGTAGGGCCGGTTGGTCCTGTAGGTCCTGTTGGGCCAGCCACAGTGCTATCTGCACCTGCAGGTCCGGTAGGTCCGGTTGAGCCTGTTGGTCCAGTAGGACCTGTCGCACCTTGGGGAACCGTGAAGGCAAACTGAGTGTTGTTATCTGTGTAAGTTACAGATGCGCTTGAACCTGCTGGACCGGTGGTCGTTGAGGTCGTGATGCCGCCGAACTTAGCACTGACAGTGGTCGCGCTTGAACCCGCCGCACTTTCACTGGCGGCAGCGGCTGATGCGCTATTGGCTGCTGCGGTTGCACTGTTGGCTGCTGCGGTTGCGCTTCCTGCGGCTGCGGTGACCGAAGACTGGATTGTAGCTTCGTCTGTTGAGTTGGCTCCGCTCGTCTTGAAGAACGAGGAGACAGCGGTGTTGTTTTCTGTGTTTGACGATGTGCTGCTGCTGGATTGGGGAGTGTTTTCGCTGTCGACACTGCCGGAACTCTTAAAGAAGCTAGACATTACTCACCGCCATTTATGTCATATGCAAAGGTGATTGCGTTGGTGCCTCCATTTAATTCCTGATCGTTAGCCTGCTCCTGGACCTCTGTGAGGAACTGATTAAACTTGCCCTCAAAGACGTCAGCTCGGGTATCCAGGTAGTAATCCGCAGCAAATGTGAGCGCTGAGTAGAGTATGAGATCTGGAGCTGCCTTAGCGAGGATGTTCTCATCACTGTCGGCAGACATGGTATCGAACTCGCCGTAGTAGATTAGAGTCAGTGTTCCACTGGTTGGCTTAGGATGCAGAAGTAGATCTGCCTGCTGCCTGGTGAAGTACTGAGGGCTCCCATCGTGTGCATTGTTGACCAGTGGGCGCATACGGCTCATGGGAAGCCGGCGCAGCTCACGGTCCTGGAAGTAAAGACTGATCAGCTCCAGGTAATCATTAGGAACAGTGATCGATGCCGTGCTCGATGTGACGGTGTAATTCCGCACCTTTTCATTCATCGGGGTACGGAGCTGTCGTTGGATCCTGGCGATGCCCTGGTCTATGAACCTGCCAGTTAATGTCGTGGTGATATCGCTGCGGTTCAGCAGGTCATTAAAATGGCTTTTCAGAGTTCCAAAGTTCATCAGCTTCTACCCTTTGCGGCCTTTGCCTTTCGGTTTCTTGGTGTACTTGTTGTATCTATTATCCATCTTCGTCAGACACTCTTCTCTGTTGTTAAAAAGGCTTCGAGGCTCTCCTGTTTGAGCTTGGCTACAATCTGAGCTGCCGTGATGTCAGGGCCAGTGATATCGAACCCTTCGCGCATCCATTGCTCGACTACGACGACAGGGATCTGCGCGATCGACATGTAGTTGCCTTCTCGCTTTTCCTTACTTTCATTGCGTGTCTCTTTTATGCCGTCGAGGAAGGACTGTGAGATCTCCTGGGTGTGCTTTAGAACCAGGCCGTCCGCATCGTGCTCCCAGGACGCGACTGACCCAATCAGGTTTACGTCATTCTTGTCTTTAGTATTCAATTCGTAGTTCTCCTTGTTTCATTTGAAAGGCAGTGGGTGGGCCCAGTGGTCAAGGAGAGCAGAAAACCAGGGTTGCTCCCACCCACGCCTATCTAGGACGTCTTACGACAGGCCGTTGATCTGACCTGAGCCCGATGGGTTCAAGTGCATCAGGCCTCCCTCGTAGACGCAGAAATGCGTGTCCGCATCGCCGTTCTTTGCAAGCAAGGTACGGCTGGTTGGACGCAGGACTGCAGAACGCCACATTGTCGGATCCAGCAGGAATGCGTGGGTCGACATCTGGATCCTATTGAGGACCACCTTCAGCTCACCGAATGGAGTAATCATCACGTTAACTGCATTGGTGAGTGTTTGATTCTCATCGTTGAAGGTACGCTGGCGCCCTGAGGCACCAGTGAAGCCGGCGACGATAAGTGAATCGGCTGGCTTGATCATGAAGATCGACGGGTCACCACCGGCCTCATAGAGAGCCTGGTGGTTGGTGTTGACCTTCGCTTCGGTCATCGCGTCTGTTGAGTTACTTCCTGCATCGGTTGTGACACCCGAGGCAATCAGTTGAGAGGCTGATGCCATCTCACGCGCTGTTGATTCAGAACCGGTGACTGCTGCGTTGTCTTGGCCGACATAAGCGTACTCAATGTCTTTCTTAAGCTCTTTTAGAGCCTTTGAGAGCTGGTACGCCGTTTCCTTGGCGCGGCCATACGTCTTAATGGCGTCGGCTGTAGCTGATACCTTAAAGGTCTTGGAAAGTATCTGCGTGTTCCCAGTAACCATTGTGGTTGCCGCCAGTGTTGCGTCGGAAGCATCGGCTCCTTCGGCCATCTTATTATCCGCAGGACTTGCGAGTGAATCGTGTTGGTATTCGTACACACGCGCATGGACTTTCTGGTCTTTGATTGCGGTGTACATAGGCGTATCCAAGGGAGAGATCATGCTTATGGTAGATTGCACGTCCTCTGCCTTACCCACCTGATCGTAAGTAGAGTACAGGGCCATTTCAGTTTCCTTAATTGGCTAAAGTTGTTGGGGTTATTGCTCCCAGCCCTGAAGAATGATGTCAGCTATGTCATCGAGGTCACGTGCCTTGCCAAGACCGGCGACTGCTTTCTGTTTCTTTGCCTGCCTACGCGCTTCGGCGTTGGGCGGTGCTTTCTTAGATCGCAATACCTTCTTCTTGGATTGTTGCTTTTTCTTGACGGTTGCCACTCGTTTGCCTTGCTCGAACAGCCTGGCCTTGTTGATTAACTGGATCACATTAGGATCGGTTATCGTATTGACCTGGGCTTCGGGTAGACCTTGGGCGATGGCGTATTGGCGGATGTCGTTGTAGAGCGCATTGCTCCACTCGGGGATCGCCTCCTGTAGAACCTTAACAGCTTCTCTGGCCTGCTCTTGCTGAGCTGCAGATTGTTTCTGTTTTAGTTCGCCATAAAAAGCATCGGCTTCTTCTTTTAAGAACTTTAGGTTGCCTTCGGCTTCCTGAGCTTCTTTGCGAAGTTGAGCAAAGTCCGTCGCATCCATTGTTTTGCTTGCAACAAGCATGTCGATTTCAGCATACGGCTTTGCACGTTCTTCAGCGTCTCGCACAAGCTTCTGAAGAACCACATGACTACGAGCTGTGACATCATCAGCTTCTTTGCGCTGACGAGCAAGCTCTTGAGACTTTTGAGTAAGGGCTTTCTCCTGTCCTGCGAGGCGCTTGAGCTGCCCGATGGTACTCGTATGCGTTTCGCCAGCGACAACAAACTCAACTTCAGTTTCGTCAGAGACATCGATATCACTATCAACATCCTGCTCATCTTCCGTCTGATCTTCGTCATCATCGCTTGCATCATCCGAGGCCTCTTCTAGCTCTTCGTCTTCTTCAGTGTCAGGATCCTGGTCCTCATCTTCATCAAACGGCAGTTCACCCTGAGTAGTCTCTTCTTCTTCTTGGATGGCTTCCGTCGCCTCTTCGCTATTGTTTTCCGATGACTGCTCTTGTTCGGCAGCGTCGGCCCACTTTGCCAAGATGGCATCTGCGGCATCATCACCTGTCAGTGAGACACCTGCGTCTGAGGTTGCATTTGATTGCACGTTGTTATCCATGGTGCTTAGCTATCCTCTTGCTGTTTGTTAGCTTTAACCGTGATTTCGTCACGCACTGACACGCGCTGTTGTAGCGTGTGGACGATCTCAACGATTGCTCTGTAATGGTGATACGCAATCTCTCGGCCTTCTGCGTCATCCGGTTTGGTATTGCAGAAGGTCTGGAAAGACTGGTTCACCAGGTCATTAATAGTCTTGTCGAAGACATCACTCCCTAAAAGGGTTTCTGCTTCGTTTCCAAGACGCACTAATTGTTCCTCATTCTCCATCTGAGGCACTCTCCTTGAGTTGTTGTTGTTGTAGGCGCTTAGCCAGTTGGGCTAGCTATGCCGCGCACGTCTGTGCTTTGGCGGCGAAGGATCTCAAGTTCGCCCTCGTCGATCCGACGCTTATGCTCGAACTGCTCTTCTTTAAGATCCTGGTTGTCGGACTGTAGCGCGTGTTGTGCTTCAGCCTTTGCCTTCTCCAGCTCGATCTTCAGACTTGATATCTGAGCATCTGTCTGTGCTTTGAGCTCGGCAATTTGGGTCTGACGCTCCTGCAGCTCAATCTGCTTGGCAGCCATCTGCATCTGCATCTGCTGCGCCTGGTCGGGCTGAGGTGGCGGCAGTCTGTCTGGTGACGTCAGGTAGTCATCGACGTTAAGGATGCCCTGGTTCTCGAGTACAGCCTTCATCATCGCGTAGCGGTTAGGCAGTTGATACAGAGCCTGCATCGCTGGATCCTGGCTGAATAGCTGGTGCATAGCCAACATCTTCTGTGCCTCACGGTCCTGCTCACCGTAACCGAGGTGCAGCTCAACACTGACGTCGCGCCTGTCGCGCCACGCTGTCGGCTGAACACGCACGTAGGAGCCCGAGATCTCGACGATCTTCTCCTGGCTCTCATTCTCGACACAAAGCCGGTAAACCTCGTGGAAAAGCGGCTTAACAAACTGCTGAGCGAAACACCTGGCTATGATCTTCTGGCGCTGCTGGGACATGGTCGCCAGTTGCTCGACCAGAGCAGCAGAGTTCTGCTTCGATACCGCGTCCTTGTTCATACCAGTCGACAACGAGCTGACGCCGGTATTCTCTTCCATGTTGTCCTGGAGCTCTTTCAAGGTCTGGAAGACAAACGGATTTAGAGGTGCCTGAGGCATCGGTGTGATTGCATCTTGCCTTGTTACATTGACCAGGCCTCCGATGCGGTTGTCCGACAGCTCTCGTGCATTACTAAGCCCACCCTTCAAAACCATATAGCGTGGGTTGTTTGTCAGAACTGCGTGGTTAAGGATCGACCTTGTGAGCACCGTCCTGGCGTTCTGTGTTGCACAGATCTTGTCTGCGAAGTTCGATCCGTAAAAGCTGTGTGGAATTGGTAGAGGCGTAAAAGTAATAAACGGGCGCCGGTCAACCGGATCGCAGTCCAGAAGTGCGTTGCCTGCCTTGGTGACGCGGTAAAGCTCAGCTATCCCAGTGCCATACTTGTCGAGCATTATATAGGCTTCGGTAACCATCACGTTACGAACCTGGTCCTGGTATCCGTTGTTATTGAAACCACGGTTATCATCGACACCCTCGAAGCGGCTTAGTACCTCTGGATCGGTCTCGTACTCGACATCATCATGTCCACCAATGGCGTCAATGACATCCTCAGAATAACCCATCTCTCGCAGGTCACTGAGGCTCATACGGCTGCGGTGTGCACAGAAGGAGCTGTCCTCTAGGGAACGCGCCTGGGCCTCGATCACAAAGCTCTCAGGCTCGATGGCCTCAATGCATACCTGGCTCACGTCGTGTTCTGTAGAGATCTCACCTGACAACAAGCCTATATCATCGGCTTCGCTATCGATGAGCTCGACGCCATCCTCGGCCAGGAGCATATCAAGCTCATCCTGTGTGAGCTGGTCAAAGCTCTCGCGGATGCTTTCGGTCTTTTCCATCCAGAAGCATTTAGCGATACCTACCCTCGCCATCAGGCCGTCGTGGATGACACTCTGGAAGACAGAGAAAGCATCTTGCTGCCGGAACATAACGTAATTGGTGTACGCGCTGCAGACCTTAGCCAATTCGACATCCTCAGGGCCGTTTGGCGCGAACTTGACGATGTTTGAGCCGGCACTGAACGTCTCGAGGAGAGCTGCAGACATTGACTGGACAGCATTATAAACGTCCTGGCTAACGTACTTTGATTCGCCCTGGTGGGCTGGCTTTGGCATTTCACCATTGTAGTACTCAGACGTGCGCTGGCGTTCTCTACTGAGCTGGCTGTCGTAATAGCCGGTACTGGTGCGGACGTTGTCGTCGACCATCTTGACGATATCGTCATCGCCTAGTTGTTCATAATCACTCATTTACACCATCTCATAATAAAGCTCCGCAGGAACATCTACAGGCTCCCAGGCACCTTCGTGCACATGGTTTGCCAGGGCGAGAGAAATTACACAGTCGTCGTAGCACGACGGCTCGGCTTCCATCGCACCTGATTCGGTGACGATGTAGGTCAGCATCTCGCGTATTGTGGTTTTGTCATTCAGCTCGAGCTCATGCTCACGCATGGACGCCCGTAGCTGGTCTATGACTAGCGGCTTGGTTTTAGCCGTTGTGGTGAAACCTAACTTGATGGTTTCACGATCAGTTATCTTGTCGACTTGTACCTCTGTATAGAAGTTCGGATAGGCCATATCCTTACCCAGACGGGTGCAAGTAAGAATGCCATGCGAATTGTTTTCAACAATGATCAAGGCCTCGTTGTAAAAGTGCCCAAGCTCGTAAAGGATTTCAGCAAAGTAGTCAGGATGGACCTGGCCACGCCAGGTTGCGACTTGCCTTTTCTTGCTGTCGAGTACCTGCGCGACTGAGTAGTCGCCGTTCCTGACGCCCATAGCAACATCTGCGCCGACCACATAGCGTTCTCCTGGGTCATGTTTACGGTAAGTCGTCAGCTCTCCACGTACATTGTTCAGCCATTCGCCTGCTTCGAGCGCGAGACGTTCTTCGACGTCCCTCGCGTTATCCAGGCAGTTAGTGAGCTGGTCAGGGTTGAAGACAGGCCGGCCAGTTGTGAGGAAGGCTTCCTCTGGCTCTGCAGGATACTCCTGGCGAAACAAATCCAGGCCGTTCTGGGCGATCTTACGGCGCCGGAACATGAGCTGCTCATCGTCCAAGCCATGCTTTTCGCAAAGGAGCTCTTCGTCCGGCGTCCGCGTAAAGTTAGAAGGGACAGCCTCGCGGTACGTTGGATCCGCGAACCATGGGATAAAAACCGGCACGAAGCCGTTTGTGCCTTCAACGGCTCCCTTCCATAATTCATAATAGGTGCCTGTTACACCGTTTGCCGTGCTCTCGATAAAGATAGCCGTGCCAGGAGCATTCGGAACAGCCTGAACCAATCCATTCCACAATTCCGCAGCAGTTGATTTAGGCCAGAAAGCAAGCTCCGAGGCATGAACATGCGTGAGAGTTTCTCCTCTACCGACTGAATCACCGCCGGCAGTTGCGACCACATAGCTACTGTCAAGTACGTCAAAGGATAGTTCCCTTCTGCTGGAATACTTCGTGTGAGGTTGTAGGATCTCAGGACAATGCTGATGATAACGCTTGGTCATATCAAACAGCGCCCTGGTGCTGTCCGCGTGATGGGTGATCACGAGGGCTTTTCGGGCCTTTTGCTGACTGACTGAAAAGTAGAGGTAGCCGCCGACATACGTTGACAGGCCCTGCTGCCTCGCTTTGAGAATGATCACGCGGATCTTCTTGTCAGTCTGGAGTTGTTTCTGCACCGCTTCGTCCAGGATCTCCTGGGCTGGGTTCAAGGCTAAAGGGGCAACCTCGCCTGACTTGGTACGGATCTTGAGAGCACTTTGAGCGTAGAAAGGAAAGTCACTATAGAGACGTTTACGTATCTGCTTTAGCTTCGGATCCATTTTCATCCGTCAGCAGTGAGGCCAGGAAGTCTTCAGCCTTTGCGACAGCCACCTCTGACTTTGAGGCAGGCTTCTGTTTGGTAAAGTCGAGGACTAATCGAGCGGCTGCAAGGCGTTCTCGCGTTTCACCTGGGACACGCATGACCTCAACAGCGGTTTTTAGCGCTTCTTGCGCGTATTCGCTCTCTATTCCGTACTTTTCACTCATGATTTTAACAATCTCCGTTGCTTCCTTCTGTATTTGCGCTCGGATGGGCTCTATTTCGTGCTTACGGAAACCGTCAGGCACTCCTCTAGGCCGTCCAGCGTTCTTTCGTGGGGCTCTCGACCACTTAGAACGCAATGCCCTGCCCTCAGGTGTCGACATGAGGGTGGCAAAGTAGTTATTTTTAGGAGCTTTGTTTGGCTCTGGGCCTGTACCTGCAAGAGGTTTACTTTTCTTGCGAGGGTACTTTGGTGCGCCCATGTTGTGTGCTCCTTATGCTGTTAGTGCTCCTGGCTGCATCGACAGTGCGCCTGGCTCCATCTGTTCTTCTTCTTGTTCCTCACCTTCGGCTACGAGCATGTTGGCTAATACAATGGCGACGACTGACGCAAATGGCATCGAGAAGAACTGGATGGTGGGGTTGTCGCGGAATGCTATCTGCACCAGCCGTGCTGTTTTAGGCATCTGCTGTTTTGCGACGTTAGGACTGTGCATATAAATGCCCATGGCGTCTGCAGCCATTTCCCAGGGCGTGTGATAGTAGGTTGTTTCCGCACCACGAAGCTTTGAATCAACCTCGCCTTGTGTGTATGCACCTAGTGCTACGAGCTGCCGGCCTCGGCCATAGTCCTGTCTGATGCTTTCGCCGCCCACTTTTCCTGAGCGTTGCATTGCAACAATCTCTGCAACAATGTCCTGAGCATCTTGCTTCGACATCTTCAAATCTGCCTTACCGCCGCCAGCAACAGCCAAGACCTGGCGCATCACGTCGCGGAATGTATCGGTAAACAGATCGCGTTTTGACTTGGCGTCTAAGTCTTGAAACTTACCCCTGTTAGGTGAGTAGATCTGTTCTTCCACCAGGGTAAACTTATTGCTCTTACTGTTTGGATCCGCTGCACGGCTTTCAAAAGCATGTCCCAGCTCATGAAGAATAGTGAAAAGCTGATAGTTAGGACCTGCTAGCGACGTGTTCATCGCTATAGCCGCTTTATCAGCGTGTGGTCCTGCTTTGTCTGGTACATAGAACCCAGCAGCTTGTTTCACACGCGAAGGGCTAATCTTACGGTTAATCGCTTTGCCTACACGACCAGCCAGTTTGCCATGCGTGTCTGCAATTACGACAGCCACATTGATTGCCTCAGCAATCTTCTTGGCGGCATCGATGTCAGGCACGCCGTTCTCGAATTGAGACCCTGGCTTGCCTATTTCGAAGGCAGCCTTAACAGTGCGTGATGCTTGTTCTATTTCTGTGGGTGTAGGTTCGCGGCTGCCGGCTACGGGCGAACTTGCCAGTCCTCGAGCCCTTCCGAGCTGTCCATTATCTCCACTGGTTCCTGATCCGAAGTCGAGGGGAGACTGGTAAAGAATTCCGGTAGACTGTCCAGGAGCTCCGGTGTCATCTCCTCGCCTGGATACGCTAGCGCCAGATAGTTCTCCTGCGTCACCGGATCGCCGTATTTCTGCAGCGACTGTACTATCGGATCGTTCGGATCCGGTTTCCCAGGCTGCGTTGTCAATATTCCCTGCGACATCGAAGATTTCCTCTCGTGCTTGCTCGATAGATATAGTGCCTTCGTCGTATCTTTTCCAGATGTTTTCGATGGCATCGACGTTAGACTGCTGACCCTTAAACTGTGGTGAAAACAGTCCGCGGATAGCTTCCCAAGTGATCGATTGCATCTCTCGCGGAAGGACACCTACCTCGGCAGCAGCTTGGCGATAAGCGTCTGCATACAAGCCATAGGTGCCTTTTGCACCAGTAATGGCTGACTTGCCGGCAGTGTTAAAGTTATGACCAACCTCGAGTGCCTTGCCAGACAACGGCTTCATCATGCCGGCAGCGACAGCGTGGGTGTCGATGGTGACATCACCACGGTCTGACATCGGGTTAAGGATGTTATTGTAGAAACTGCGAACCTTGTGCATGTCGCCAAGTTGTTCGCTGATGTTCTCGCGGCTGCCGTCCTGGATGATTGAGATGGCTTTCGCAATGTCTCTAAAACCATTCCAGGCTATACCTGACTTAGTGCCGTCCTTCTTACGTTGGAAGTCTAGCAGATCACCCTCTGGTGAAATGACACGGTGTCCGCGCTCAGGGTTGTTAGCTTGATCGTAGAAACGCACGAAGATGGCTTGCTCGATGCCATCTGTTAGCTCAGATAGCTTCTTACCGTTGACCGCCTCTAGTCTTTTACGCAGAAGCTTACGTTGTGCTACTGATTCCTGCGCTTTAATCATCTGCCGCATAGCTTTAGCCATGGCCGGCGAGAATACCTGGTCTTGTGCGTTGATAAAGACGTCGATGGTGCGGACGCCCAGGTCGTAATTTATGTACCAGTCTTTTTGAGGCGACAGTGCGGCCATGACGCCAGACACTTGTGGCAGCGTCAGGTTGAACCTGGTTGCAGCCTCGCTCGACAGTTTGTTAGCGCCTACATACCACTGCTTAGCTCTCTCACGGTACTCGGGGCTAACAGCATTGTAGAGATGCAGCAGGTTAGACTTAACGTGATCGATGAACCGCTGGTCTGGGGTCTGGTTGCCTCGATCAAGTTTGCTCCGCTGCAGACCTACGTACTGGTCGACAATGTTGACGACCTTCTGGCCAAGGTTAGGCGAGTTAAGCAGTGATTCGGCATCGATCTGCAGATCCTCAGCCAGTGCATCTTCAGTAGCCTTTGCGCCGGTTGGCTTGCGTGGCGAGATACGCATCGGATCGTTGACGCCTTGGAAGGTCGAGGCCATCTGATTGATCTCTGGCCCGACAGGTGTGATCTGCGATGCGTTGAACGGCAGATATGTATCGGCGTTTTGATCGACATCATAAAAGTCTGTGATGATCAGGCCATCGTGCCCCATAGCTTTGGCCTGGGCGATGATCTGAGGGAGCATCTCACGTGGTAAAGTTTCACCATCTTCTGGCGTGAGATCTTCTAGCTGCACTTGTGAAATACGACGCGGGTTTTGCATCTCGATTTCGTATTCAGATACTGGACCGAAGTTCTCAGCGACTGGTCTACTTGTCGTGAAGAAGTGTGCACCATCGACAGCGCGACCCATATCAAACTCAGAGAAGGTCTCATATGTGCCGTGGAATGCTTTAACCTTTACGGGGCCTGTTTCGGAGGCGAAAGCTGACGCCATCTGGTTGATTTCGGGTTCAGCCGACATGCCCTCAATCGCCGTAGGAGCCTCACTGGTGGCCTTCGCGTTTTGCTGCATGATTACCCTGTCGACATACGGCGCTATGTACTTGTTCGCGACAAGCGGATCAGACATGCGGTTTAGTGCGTCATCCATGATTGCCCTGGCTGTCTGCACAGGTGAAATAGACAAGTCACGGCGAAGCTTCTGCAGCGCGTTCAAACCTATTACGCGGTCACTTTCACTGACTGTATTGTCGTCTCGCAGGGCTGCCTGGAGCTGGTCGTTCAGTGCCTGGTTGTCTCGGATGCCCTGCTGGATAGCTGCGGAGCGTTGGATCTCCTGAGCCTCGTATGCGGCAAGCTGACCTGAGATAATCGGGCGGTCACGGGTGGCCGGCGGCGTCTTAGATGCCATTGTGCGCTTCAGACGCTTGATGACCATGCCAAGGTTGGGAACCTTACCGCCACGACGTAATGAACGGATTGCGGCACGAGCTGCAGGACCGTAGATCGGATCGTTGACCAGGGTTTTCAAAGCTCGACTGAGCTGCTGGGGGCTGAGGCCCAGCTCGTTAGACATGATCTGCTGTGGGCTGCCGTCAGGATACTCGGTGTTGGTGTTCAGCACGTCAGCATGCATCGCCTGGGTACGGGCCCGAGCTGCTTGTCTGCGCTGCTCTTCCTGGGCGGCCTGCTGTTCTGCTGCGGCCAGCTCAGCTCGGCGATCGTCGCGGAGCGATGTTGCGGTGGGGTCGATCTGGACGCCCTGGTTGCCGGCATTGTTCTTAACGAACTGGCGTACGTTACTACGGCGGCCTGTGACTGCATCGATGGCGCGTCCAGCTCCTGCAATAGCGGCCTGGCCGGCTAGTGAAGCACCACCTGTTTGTAAAGCGGCGCCACCTGATACCAGCGGACGCAGAAGGCGCTCGGTTGCGATGGCACCACGGTCATAACCGATGTTCGTGCCAAATGGCATGAGCTGGTCTGTGTATTTAGACAGGCCGCCCTGGTAGCCGCTGTTGTGGAGCTCAGTCAGCTCGTTTGTCTGACGCATCAGACGCAACATGCGTTGGCCTTCTGCTGTACTACCGGCTAAGCGGTCAATGGCATCAAACTCTTCACGTCCGACTGTGTTTTTGGTCTTGTTACGTGCCTCACGCTGTCCTGCGGCGGCTAGGACTTTGTCGATAACAACAGACAGCTCGTCGCTGTCGGTTACTTGTAGTCTCTGTCTTAAATCTTTCGATAATTGCTTTAGTTCTTCTGAGAGTTGGACGTGTGCTTTGTCTACAGCTTCACGGGCGCCCTTTGTTGACGTCTTGTCGATGTCACCGAGGTCCAGGCCGTTTGCGTCTGCAATGCTCTTAAGACGGTTAGCGAGATCTGCTGCGGCCTCGGTGTCCGTTACTGCCCCTGCCCCTGTGAAGATCCTGGTCGCGCCACCGGCCACGCGGCCAGCAGCATCAAAGCCGCCGGCTGTTGTACCGCCGATGATACCCTCGCCTATTGCCTGGCGTGGGCTTACCTCGAGGCCAGCTTCAGTTCCGGCGGTAGAACCTGTCTGTTCGACCAGGCTCTGTGTGCCTTCCGTGACGCCTTCCCGCATGGTTTTGTTCAACATGGACGCGCCTGCGCCGCCTCGGACACCAAGTGCGTTTAACGCACCTGATAGACCGGCTGCAGAGGCTGCTGCAGTCCAGTCTTCCCATTCGGGTTCAGCTCGGCCGTTGTTTCGTGCGCGTTCGGCTGCGATAGGACCGAGCTGCTGCACGAACTCGAACAAGGCCGGTCCTGCAAGAGCACCTGCAACTGTACCTTTCGGGCCGAAAGTCGAGCCTAACGCTGCACCGCCGGCGCGGGTAGCCAGTGAGCCGGCTAGCTGGCCAGCCTGCTCAACAGCAGCTCGAGGCAAATAGCCTGGAGCAAAGCCCCCAATCGTAAAGTCGCCTTCTTGTGGGTTGATAAAGCGGTTAGCCGCGCTTTCGTAGTTTTCTGGCGCTGTTGTAAGACCGCTAAGTGTGTCGGCTGTACCTTCTGCACCAATCATCCTGGCCGTGGTGGCCATGTTCTCAAGCGGTGCGTCGAGTCCCTGCTGGAAGGCTGAGCTGAAGCTTGTGTCCGGTGGGTTGATCTGCGCGTCGAGCTCTTTGAATGCATTGGCTACGGTATCGTATTCGGGCGTACCCTTTTTACTCTGATTAGCGACTAGCCAATCAGCGAAAGCATTCAGATCCTGCTGGGACATTTATATATCCTTATGGAGTGCCGGCGACTAGTGCACGGGCTGCAGATACATTGTTACTGGCTGCTGCTGGAGCTGCTGAGGCTACTGGAGCTGCGCCACCTGGCTTCGCGTAGGGGTGGTTACCTTCACCATGAATAATGGAATTATAGACATAACGCAGGAGCTGCAGGTTGTACCGGAGCTCTTCTGGTGACTGGTCTTGCTCGAGAGAGCCAAAGACAGACTGCAAGAATGTCAATTCACGCTCAGATACCTGGCCAAGGGCACCGCCTGTCGGAGATGCGTCACGCATAGCCTGGAGCTTGTCGAAACCGATGTTACCTTTGACCGTAGCTAGAAGGTTCTTGACCTTTTGCGCGTCGGACCCTGGGATCATATTTAGATAGGATCCGATACCTGTTGACCAGCCTGACAACAGCGGGTCAATTCGATTCAAAGCATCATTGACGATAACGCCATTCATTGGGCTGCCACCCCCGCCGCCCTTCTTACCTTTATTGGCTTTTGCCAAGGCGGCATTGTACTTGGCGATCATGTCGTTCTGGTCTTTGTAGTAATCACGATATGCATCGCCCATAGCGGCCATGCTCTCGAGGCCTGATGTCTGTGCACCGCGAAGGCCGGCTGACCCCATTCTGATCAAAAGATCGTTGATGTTTCCCCTTTTGAGCGGAGCAATCATAGCCATCGGTGACTGGTCGCGGCGGTTGGCCGGTGACTGCGCTAGCGCTGATGACACTACCGCCGATGGCACTGTTGTTTTAACAGGCGGTGCGTTGTCGTAACCAAGTGGGTTACCCGTGATCGCTGGCTGCGTATAGTTGCTTGCCAGTGCCTGTGAAATCAAGCTGGCACTTTTACCACCACTACCCAAGGGCTTGTTGATGCGCTCCATCCGCTCGGCTTCGGTTATTTCATTGACCGCCTGCTCTACCAGAACCGGTGGGGGCACATCTGGGTTGGCTCGTAAAATCCCGTCCATATAGTGACCAAACTGATTGTTATTTAGCAGTGCCGGTGGGATTGCTTCGTAGTCGTAGTCGTAACCAAACGGGTTGACGGCAAAGTGACGGACGAGGTGAGCTGCATCTCGGCCATCATGGAGGAGTTCGCCCAGTCCATCCAGTTGGGCGAGACGACGGCCTTCCATGAAATCAGCGAAACCTGGCTGTGTGGTGACGTTGCCACCCTGCGGATTGTTTATTATATTGTCGAGCATTGCTGATACCACTTGTGTAGCAGCTGCCTGCTGGGGCGTTGGCATCCTGCTTTCAGTGATCTCTGAGGGTATTGCGTCTGGACGCCGTTTGCCAGGGTTAGTCCTATAGGCACTGTCTCGCATGGCGATCATGCCATATGCGTCGATCCCTCTGCGCTTTGCTTCTGCAATCTCTTCTTCAGTAAAGAACGCCCGACGTGCATCGTCGTATCCGTCTGGTGATGCCATAGCCTGAGTTCCCTGATTACTGTTGCTTGTCTTGTTTCGCTGGTCGTTGATGAATTTCGCTGCTCTCTTGATGTAGTCTCGTGTTTGTTTGGGCAGCTCTGCGACATTGCCGCCTCTGGCCATCCAGGATGATGCTGCTGTTGGGCCCATGTTGTAGGCGACGAGCTTCTCGAGCGGCGACGTCATATTGTGATAGTCGGAGTAGCCTGTTATGTACTTGCCGGCGAGTTCACGGGCTCTCGTTGGGTTTAGAACATCAGACAGGGGGATGTTCTTAGGCATCTTGTAGCCCATGTCGTGCAGGTTGCCTGGCATGAACTGGTACATGCCTCGTGCACCTTTAGGACTTGTGGCCCTATAGCGCTCAGGACCACGCAGGTGGCCTGTTTCAGCGTGGGCAACAGCGTCTAGCAGCATCGGCAGCGGCAGGCCGCGCTGGTATAGGATGCCTAGTGAGGACATTAATAATAGCTCGATACATTAACTGAGTCAGTAGGGTTGTAAGAGGTATAGCCTGAGGGACTACCAAAGAAGCCACCGCTATCCTGGAAATAGCCTGTGCCCACGTCCATAGGTCCCCCACTACTGAGGCTATCGAAGATGTTGCCGCCGTAGCCTGCGCCGGATACCATGCCGCTGAGCGCAGCCATGAGAGGATCGGATGTGTTTGCTACGGTGGAGCCGAAGCCGCCGAGGCCTGGGAAAGCGCCGGAGAGCATAGTGCCATACAAGCCAAGCAGCCCGAGGTCATAGTCACGGTTGCCTTCGTAGCGCATTCTGTCGTCATCCAGTCTGGCCTGGTCGTCTGCGCGATAGGCTGTACCGGCGTCCGTCAATGCGCCTGCACCACGACCACCCATGGATGCGCCCATGTCGTACAGGCCGGCAAGGTTCTGATTGGCTGCCGTCATGTTAGCCAGGCGATTAGCCTGCTCATTCATGGAGCGGTCAACCAGACGGTCACTGATGATGGTCGCCATGTCGGCACGTCGGTCACCATACCCTCTCTCCAGAATAGCCTGGTTGACACCTGACATGCTGCTGTTCGTGTTTCCGCTGCCCATTGCACCCCGTTGGACGACTGGTATTTCCCGCTCCGTCAAGTCACGACGTTCATCGCGCATGGCGGCATCGAGCAGCGGCTGGGTGTTAGCTGCAGCGTAGTTGATAGCGTTACCAAGCATGTTCTGGCTTGCCTGGTTGTACAGGTCTTTATAATTGCCTGCGAAGCCGCCGGCTGCATCCATCATGCCTGTGCCGTCATCGACCAGGCGTTGACCATAGCCTGCACCAGCATCGAGGCCAGACTTGGTGAATTGATTCATGCCGGCAAGGGTGTCGCCTTGGTAATAGCCTGCATCCTTGGCTGCATCGTATGCAGTGGATAGATCGCCGTAGAATGTTTTATAGTTATCCCTAGCGTCGAGGTAGGGCATCATCTTCATCATATTCGACGCATTCATAGCGCTGCCGAGGCGTTTAGCTGAGCTGCCGCCAAGTATGCCGCCGAGGACGCTGCCTGCGACTTTGCCAAATAAGGGATTGTCGAATATACCCATCGTGGTTTTCCTTGCTTATACCGCCGCCCAGGCGGTTCCGTTGTATACGACCAGGCCGCTGAAGCCGTTGCTAAGCGGATCCCAGGGGCTGACTGCATACCGCACCATGCCCTTTACGGGTTTGTCAGGGGCCTTGTCGGTCACCTGGATGGCTGCAGTTGCGAGTGAGCTGGTCGTTATTTCGATGCTTTTCAGCTCTTCTTGGATGTATAGCTTGATGCTCTCCTCGAGATCGGGGAGCTGCCGCCTGATGTATTCTGTGATCAGGACGTCTGTTTTATCTGACAGTGCCATGTTATCTCGACCCTGTGGCTGTCACATCGAGGTCGAAGCCTGAGAAGATGAACGACTTGTTATCCGAGACTGTCATCTTGTAGCTGAGGTAACGGCCTGAGGCTCGACTGTCGATCTTGTGGTCTGCCGCGATATCGAAGGTGACTGCAGAGGTATAGGTTGGCGTGTTCCTCGGGATGTCGCTGGCACCAAACTGAAAGGACAGGCTTGTGTTGTCTGTGTTCTCTGTGTCGGCCTGGGGGAATATGCGTGTTACGACAAGATAGCTCGACACGCCTGTGCCGGCTTCATCGAGATCGAGGCCTACACGCTCGAGGACCGCAGGTTTGGTTGCCTGGGTATCCAGCTCAAAGGCTAGCTTGCCTGCATCAGCGTCATCCAGGCCATAGAGCTTGTCACTGGTTATGCCATCGGTGGACTGGTCTTCGCCTGCCATGACAGTGTGGCGATCACGGTTGTCTTCCTGGTCATAGTATGACCCACCGACGCCCTGGTATGTCAGAGAGCCTGCGTTGGCATAGGTTGTGACCGAGTTAAGGTTGGCGTTGGTGCCTGAGCTGGTGTTAGGCAGATCCATAAGAGACCAGGTGTTGGCGCGGTAGTTGTAGACTGCAGCTCGGTTGCACCTACCTGCGTTGGGGAAGCTGGCATTTGCGTCACCTGACTGATAGCAGAAGTAGACCAGGTTCTGACCTTCGTCATGGGTGACATAACAGACATCAGACTGCTGCGTGTTCAGGCTGCCGAAGACCAAGTTCTTGATCCTAGTGTCAGCGATGGACTGCTTCGACACACCATCGTGGAGATAGATGTCATCACGTCCGAAGCAGAAGTGCTTCTTGTCAGCCTCGACAACACAGTTGGTGTTGATCAGGCCGGTGTCGCCAAAGAGCTTCTTGATATTGAACAGGAAGGCACCGCCGACAAATGTCATCATTCGTACATCGTCGGATGTATAGATGATGAAGTCGTTACCGAGGGTTAACCCGTCTACGATTGGTGTGTTTGATTCAACGAGGTCAATAAAGCCTGCCGACTTGGTGGTGTCTGTGGCATCCCAGCTCCCTGGCACCGAGTTAGCGGTGGTGATGTCAGAGAACCTGACGCGGTTAGGATAGCTGGTTGTGCCCTCGGTCATCTTGAGGGCCAGGAGCTGATCCTTGTAGGGCCGGAGTGCACCGGCTCTCCAGGTACTTGTCCAGTTGGGCAGGTCAGCGAAGTTGGTGCCGCCGACTGTGCGATACACTGGAACCCTATCCTCACGGTTAATGTATACGATGTCAGCCAGGACGCTGCCGGTGTACGGACGTGGGTCTGAAGATCCGCTGATGGAACCTGAGCGATCCGTAACTGTACCTGATACGTATTCCTTGATGGCCCATGCGTCACTGACGACAATAACCTGGTCATAGCCTGTGGATGGCGTGATGCCGATTGTGAAGCGAGGTGTGAAGCCCAGGCTGTCTTTAACTTTACGGAAGATTGGCGCACGTCGGACCTGACGCTCGTCAAAGACAACATTGTCGGCCCTGGTGAAGGCGTTAAGTGGGATGTTGTATCCTGGGATGTCGGTGATCAGGCCTACTGTACCGAGATCTCGGACTGGGATAATGCTCACGATGATTACCCCCTGCTCTAAGTCTTGATGACGTAGTTCAAAATGATTGTTGGCTGGACGTTATTATGCGCGTTGCCTCCACCAGCCGAAGCCGTGCTGCCGCTGACTGCTTGGGCTGATGTAATGCCGCCGGAGTTGCTCGTAGACATTACATTCACTGTTCCGCTACCGCCTGTGTGAACAGTTATTCCGGTGCTTAATGTCCCTGCATCGTGGGTGTGACCGGGGATTTCCGTTAGCTGTAGGTCGTGTTCTTTGGAACCGCCGGTTGCACCCAAGGTCGTCTGGTCAGGCGTTGTAAGGTTAGAGCCACTGCCTTTACCGGCGACGACCCTGCCTCGAAGGTCGGGGAGGTTGAATGTTGTCGACACGCCTGATTGGTCAGTGACACCAGCGTTATGAGCCGTGCCGCCGTAGGTGTTGGAAACTACGGCATGGAGCAGCCGTTGGTCATAGGTGTTGACCGCAGAGCCATCGCAAAGCAGATAGCCTGTTGGTGCAGACCCTCCGGCGTATGGGAAGATCACCCCTGGTGGCATGGAGAATGTGCCGGCTGGGACACCGAAGCTCAGAGTCCCAGATCCGTTGGTTTTAAGGAACTGGTCTGCGGAGCCGTCTGCGGATGGGTACGCCAGGCCGGACATTGTCACTGCGTTACCACCTGAGCTGATAGTCGCGAGTGCACCGGCAGCAGTCTGAAACGAGTTCAAATAGGTCAGTAGGTCAGACAGAGCGACCTGCACCATTGTTCCGTTGTCGTTGACCACGATGCGGTCTGCTGATGCGAGGGTGGTCGATGTAGCTGCTGTGCCACCATCGATGATGTTGAGTTCTGCCTGGGTTGTGGTTACTGCGCCAGTGAGTGAAGGAAAGGTGGCAAGGATCGTCGACTTGATGAGGCGAAGGTGATCATCGGCTGCGGCAATAGCGTCTGTAGAGACGGGGTTGCTGGCGTTCAGCGAGTTTATGTAGGTGCCTGTTTCCAGTGCCATGTGGGCCTCGTGTTACAAAGGTCGGAACAACAACAACAACAAGAAGAACCTTTAGCGACTTTGTGAAGTCGACATCCATTCAGACCCCATGGGGGCCTGATCTGCCCAGGATGGTACCAGATCTGCCAGGGCAGACTGATTATCCTGTTGAAATCGTTGGTAATTCGGGGACGTCTGATATGAGATCAGACAGCGCAATGGGTCAGTGACATCAGGACATTAGCCGTAGTGACATTTGTCCGTATGACAGGTCATTCTTTAAAGAACAAATCGGGACATGCATAACCTAAGCCTGACCTAAGCCAGACCAATGTCAGACCTAAGCCAGACCAATGCCTGACCAATGTCAGACCTATGTCAGACCAGTGCCTGACCTATGTCATCGTTTGTGACCTGATGGTTGGTCCTTGTAGTCCTGGTGTTGTACGTAGGGCTGCTGAGAGCAAAGGGATAGACCTCAGTTCTCCTAAGGGTAGACATATTGTTAGACAAAGGGATGGGTTAGGCATATGTAGTCTGTGTGGCTTAGGCGACACTCCTACTGGTGGAGGTGCCTAAGTCACACTTCTCCTCTACATATTACGGTTCAGACCGTCGTCGTTAATACAAATGGATTATTTAATTCTAGAGTTTGTATTAAGCCTGTGTTTGGTCAGGTTGGCTTGGTACAGCTCAGACTTGAGGTAGGCTGCGTCTCGAGCTGACATGCTGGCGTAGATGTTTGACATCTCACACTTGGCACACAGGTAGACACCTGTGCCCTTGTCGACGTCAGCAGGGTTCTTTTTACACTGGTCACAGGTTGGCCTCACTCGCATTGCTTCTGGCCTGTGCTGGGATCGATGAAGCAGGCCTCAGCCTTGGGCTCGTCATTGGTCTTCACCTCGTTGAGAATTCCGTATCTCTTGCCGGCAGCGCGGAAGGTAGTGATGCCAGAACAGCCGCCCTTCCAGGCTTTGTAGTATAGCTGCTTGAACTCGTCGAAGGTAACATCGTCACCGACGTTGCAGGTCTTACTGACTGCGCTGTCAACGTAGTGTGATGCCAGGATTAGCACCTCGAGGTGTTCGTCTGCCGTGATCTCGTTGGCTGTCCTGCCGGCAATGCCCTGGCGATACGCATAGTCCTCGACACGCTCTACCTGGTGTCCATCAAACTGCTGGATGGTCCTGTCGTAGTAGAGGCTGAACGGTGGCTCGATGCCTGAGCTCACGTTGTCTGCAGTCAGGCTGATCGTGCCGGTAGGAGCAATTGACAACAGGTGACTGTTGCGTGTGCCGTACACTGAGATCTCGTCTTGTAGCCACTGCGGTAGCGTCTTGATGAACTTACTGCGGCTGTAGTCCTCGTGGTTCCACAATGGGAACGGACCTTTGTCTTTAGCGAGTAAGCAGCTCGTGTGGTAGCAGTTGTCACGCAGCGTCTCGAGCACCAACTGAGCCCACTCCATGAACTGCTCACTGGCATAGGGCAGCCCCAGCATCTCGCCGGCATTGGCCAGGCCAGTGACGCCAAGGCCCATACGGCGCTTCTGCTGCGCCTCGATACGCTGTTGCTCGAGGGGGTAGATGGTCCTGTCGATCACGTTGTCCATCGCCCTGACAACGACTGCGATGTCATCGATGAACTGGTCATGGTCAAACTGCTTGTTGTCCAGGACGTACTTAACCAGGTTGAAGGAGCCCAGGAGACAGGCGCCGTTTGGTGGCAGAGGCTGCTCACCGCATGGGTTGCTGCTAGCGATCTCTTCGGCGTACCAGAGGTTGTTCTTATTGTTGATGGTATCGATGAACAGCACACCTGGTTCTGCCCAGTCCCAGGTTGAGCGCATGATCATATCCCACAGCGCTTTAGGATCTACCTCCTTGTACACCTTGTCCTCGAACACCAGGGGAAACGGCTCACCTGTCTCTAGGTGTCTCATAAACTCGTCCGTGACACCGATAGAGATGTTGAAGCCAGTGAGCTTGTCGCTGTTATGCTTTGCGCTGATGAACTGCTCGATGTCAGGATGGTCTACTCGCAGCACACCCATCTGTGCGCCTCTACGGTGGCCGCTCGATGCGATGGTCTGGCACACAGCATCGAAGATGCCCATGAAACTGACCGGACCACTGGCGCGGCTGTCCAGGCTCTTTATGAGATCACCGCGAGGGCGCAGGTTGCTGAAGTCATAGCCTATCCCACCACCGCGCCTCATGGTCTCAGCAGCCTCTGTGGCGACAGACATGATAGATCCCATGTCGTCCCAGATGGTTGAGCTGACGAAGCAGTTGTAGGCAGTCGTCTGCCTTGCAGCTCCGATGGCATTCTGCACCCGTCCTGCAGGCAGGAAACGCATGTTCCGCAGCGCGTCCTTGAAGGCCTCGAAGTGCTCAGGGCTGTCCTTCAGTCCGTCTGCGATCCTTACTACCTTGCTGTAGAAGTCCTCGCCCTGCTGCCTGTATTTCTGCTGATCGATCTCCTCGCTGAGTGAGAGCGATGGGCCGTAGTGTCGGTTGGGTATCATGTTCATTTCTTATTATTCCCTGCTTCTATCATCTTGTTGAGATACCAGGCAGCCTTCTTCAGATCCTCGAGGCCGCCTTTGTAGTCCGTGCGCCAGAGGTACTTGAGCGCAGCGCCACGGCAGTAAGCCTGGAAACCGTCTTTGCCCAGGGCTGCCTCGATGGCATCAATGCATTCGATACCGCCGTGGTTGTAGTGTGGTGGGTGGTTGACCATGTCGATGTAAGGCTTCGCTTCATCCAGCAGCCGCTCTTCGTCAGCAGCCAACTCACGCATGTGCATTTCATGCCGCTTCATTGGTTGTCTCCCCCTTGGTAAAGTCGTGGTTGGTGGTTCTCGCTGTCCCAGTCTTCCCAGCGCAGGATCCTGGCCAGTCGTGCCTGCAGCAGCGCGTCTTCCCTGGTCTTGCCGGCCTTGATGTAAGCCTGCTCAACCAATGACCAGGCCGGCCTTGCTCCGAGTGTCTTCTCTGCTGTTTTGGGGCCGAAACCTTTTAGGCCGGCGTAGCCATCGGCTGGATCGCCAACCAGGCATTGTGTGTAGAAGGCCTTGTCGGCTTGCAGCTCACTGATGTTGAGCACTTCATCCCTGCCTGGCCTAAAGAGGCGACCAGGTATTGTCTGCATGTCCTTGTCATCAGAAACGATGATGGCTTTGCCGGCGTTCTCTGGCTTGGTTGAGAGGATGCCCATGCAGTCATCGGCTTCTAGTCCTGGCTTACTGAAGCAGCGGTAGTGATGCTGCAGCCAGTCCTGCATGGCAACATAGCCAAGAGGCTTGCGGATCTTCTTCCGGTGGCCTTTGTAGGTAGGCTCAATGTCTTTACGGAAGTTAGTCTTCGACGACATGCATAGAATTAGGTCGTCGTCGTCAAGTCGCGTCTGAAACTGCTTGAGCTGCTCCGTAAACATGTCCTTGGCGATCTTAACGTCACTGGTTAGAGACCAGACGTCGTCACCCCAGTGTGTCTCTTCTTCCGTCGCAGACAGACAACGATAGAGGTAGAGATCCGCGTCAATTATAAGCATTCTCTAGCTCCATCATAAACTCGATGCCGCCATCGGTGATCATCCAGGCATTTGCCCAGCGCTCATCGTCGACCTTGGTTGAGATGAGGCCCTCAGTGGCCGCCATAGCGACCCAGAGAGCTGAGGAACGTGCGAACCGGCCTTTGACGCTGATGCCGTCCAACCATGCACGTCGACAGACGTCGTAGACGCACATCAGGCCAAGCTCTGACTGATCAGTGGGTATCAGCCCAAGTTCGCCCGATGGAGTATTCGGCAGCGATGGGACATCGGAATCCAAATGCTTCGCCAGCTTCTTGCGCTGCTCTTCGAGCGATATGACCGACATGATCTTCTTCTCCTTTCTTGACCTGGATCTGCACTTCGTCGTGCACCCAAGCGATGATTTGTGCGTCTAGGTTTTCGTCTTTGATCGCCCTGTCCACGAGCAGCAGCCACTGCTTGCAAAGCACAGCGCCGGCTGACTGGATTAGTGTGGACATGACTGAGTGCTGGCTGCGGACCTTGAGCCGGCGCTTGTCCAGCCCGTAAATCCAGCCCTTTTCGCTAGCTACTCCGAGCTGGGTCTTGAGCTCTTTGAACGCCGGTACAGCCTTAAAGAAGTTGTCTCGAAGCTTCCGGCCAGCCGTAGGACTAGATCCCACCACGTGTCCGAGTTTGGCGTCTCCACCTCCAAAGATGAGCGTGTAAATGAAGGTTTTGGCCTGATCTCTCGTGTCGAGTCCCGCTGAGTGCTGATTTGCGCTGTGTATATCTCCGCTAAGTATCTCTTTCGCATATGCGCCACCATCGTTGAGGAAGTGAGCAAGGCAGCGGAGCTCGAGGCCCGACAGGTCTGCACCCACCAGGCTGTAACCTGGCTGCACTGTGAAAAGCTCACGACACTCCTTGCCGTACTTAAGGCGTGTGGCAGGCACCTGGGCCAGGTTGGGACCGACGTGGCTTGCTCTACCGGAAATACAACCACCACTAATGATGCGGTGGCGTAGCCGGCCATCATTGTCGACCTTTTTCAGCCAGGCCTGTTTGCCTTCTGCCAGTTGGCCGATGCGTTTCTGGATAAGGAACACTTCAGCAAGCTTCTTGGCTTCGGGGTAAGGCAGGCTGGCCAGGACGACGTCATCGATCTGTGCATGCCCGTCTCCTGTGAGCTTCTCCGGCTCCCAGCCATACTTGCGGCGAAGACAGAACTCGATCTGTCGCCTGCTGTTGTAGTTAAAGTAGATGGTCTTGCGCTTTGTGAAGGGCTCACCAGCGACGTAGCCCATCGTCTTGTTGTTTCGCTTCGGGATAAAGACCTCGGTGGTCTCCCAGGGCTCGAACAAGTCCTGCAGCTCAACGTCGAGCTCCTGGCGGCGCTGTGCCAGCTCAGCGTACAGCTCCGATGCTTTCTTCTGATCTAGCGTCCAGCCGGCACTGCCTATGTCTTCGGTTATCCAGGCAATGGCGTGCTCGAGCTCGATGCTGCGTTCCGACCAGTCCCAGGGCCGCATGGTCTGGTACAGGTGCGCCGTCAGACGAACATCCTGCTCCATGTACTCATGCATGTCCTCGTTCCAGGCTTCCCAGCCGCCGCTGTAGTCACCTTTGTGGTTATCCAGGCGGTGACCCCAGGCAGCCAAAGAGTGACTGCCATAGAGCCTGCGAGGGAATGACCGCATGGCATCCCAATCTTCACGCTTTAGGTCTGAGTAAATCAGTCGGGAAAGGATCAACGTGTCGGTGATCTTTGCTTCGGTTTCCCAGCCTGGTTTAACCTTCTTAATGGCTGGAATGTCGAAGCCGATTACATTGTGGCCAATGATCTCATCGGCTTTGGAGAGACGCAGCAGGGCGCTGTCGACCTCATCGGGCTTATAGCCTCGATACTCTTTGGTGTCAGGGTTATAGACACCAATGCAGTGAATTGTGTCGAGTTCATCTAAAAGTCCGTTGGTCTCGAGGTCGAAAAACAACCTCTCTGTCATCTCTTGTCACCGCTCCCTTTTAGGGTGCCGCGCTGCTTGCGGTCTTGGAGCTTCTCGACGTTGTAGTAAGCGACGTCAGACAGGTTGTAATCGAGCTCCCAGGCAAGCATGGCAATGTACCAAAGCACGTCGCCCATCTCAGAGATGATGTCTTCCTTGTCGATAAACGACAGAGCCGCATTGACCTCTAGGCCTTTGTCTCTGTCTCTGATGAGCTTCTTAATCTTACCGGCTACCTCACCAGCCTCACTGGTCAGACCCAGTGTCAGGTACTCAATGCACCGTGCCTCAGGGTAGACAGCAGTCTCTGAGCAGGTCTCTTGGTATTTATCGATATCGTAACGGTACATTCTTTGCTTCCCTTTGGTTCCACAGCCACTTGAAATGCGCTTTGACACGCTGTTTGAGATAGCCGGTGTAGATGAGTGGGTTGTCGATCAGCAGTTGCTGGATCTCGAGCTCGTAGGTGCGCCATACGTTGTAGTTATCTGTGTCACGCATCCGCAGGATCAGGGTGAGGATGCGCTCTGTAGGTCCTGGCATTCTTTTCTCCTTGTCAGAACATCTCTTGTGACGACGTCAGACGGCCTGTGTGGCGGTTGAAGCCGACACTGCCTGCAAAGCCCGTCTCGCCGGTAAACCGGTTCTTGAGGACGTGTAGGTGTCGGGTGTCGCCGTCTGGGTTGTCTGGGTCGATCTGCAGGCTGATGCACATCGAGCTGAGCTGCGCGACGGCGTGGCTGCCCCTGAGCTGGCCCAGGCGGACCTTTGCGCCATCCTCGTGGCCCTTGTCGCCCTCTGGGCGCCGTAGGTGGCTGATCACGATCAAGCCGATCTGCAGCTCTTGTGTCAGCGTGGCCAGCTTGGTCATCACCATGTCGATGAGCTTGCGTTCATCGTTGGTGGCCAGGCCTGACACCAGGATTGAGATGTGGTCGAGGATGACCCACTTCACATCGAGTGCCTTGGCCATGTAGGTGATGCGGCTCAGTATTGTGTCCAGGTCAGTCGAGCCAAAGTGATCAAAGAGGTACATCTGACGGCCTGGAGGAAAAAGGTCGTCAAAGGCCTCTTCGATCACTTCGTCGGCCACGTCGGATCGATCTACCGTCACGTTCTTTGACAGATGGATCCCGACCAACCCAAGCAGGGTGCGCTTGGTGGACTCTTCGAGCATCATCATGCCGACACTCTCGCCTAGCCTGTGGAGGTGGTAGCTAAGCTCTCGGATGAAGGTGCTCTTACCGATTCCAGATCCTGCAGTGACAGTGACCAGCTCCCCGAGCCGGAGACCTTTGGTGATCTCGTTCAGCTTCTGATAGGGATACGTGATGGCCGAGGCAGCATCAGCCACACTGACCTGCGA
>CEUX01104724.1_pt1 | contig 38754 bp, 34 predicted proteins | sample 531361 | NCBI WGS metagenome assembly CEUX01 (sample SAMEA2622736, study PRJEB7988) | marine metagenome | isolation source: saline water (ENVO:00002010), including
GAGAAAGTGAAAATTATTTTCTTGAAAAATTAGGACTCCTTGATACCGTCTGACGAAACAATCATCCAAGAAGACATAGGTTCATAATATCTAAACTCAACACAACTTTCAGGCAACATCTCTAAAGACTCCCATTGATTATCTATGTAACCTTTATCTGGAAATACGTTACAATTTGCTAATGATTTAATAACATATTTTTTAGCAACATGACTGTCTAAGGTATAATCTACATCCTCATCTAAGACAATAAAAACATCTTTTTCACAAAGACATTCTTTTTTAGTGGTTTCCGTTGAAGTATTAACCTTAGGTGTGTGACCCTTTTTAAGATATTCTATTATAGCTAGAGTAAGTAATTTATAGTTAACTCCTCTAGGGGTCTTACCATCTATTTCATATGATACAAAATCAGTTAGTCCTAAATCATGTACTTCTTCCGCTATTAATCCTATAGCTTCTGTTTTATCTGCCTTCCACCTAAATCTTTTAGTTTCTAAACTTAATAAATTTTCTAAATTTAGAATATCCGTATTTCTAATATCGTATTTAACTCTTTTTGTCGAGGTATCAATGTATATGTTACCATTAGAATCAATACCTAAAGCGTCTTTATCCGCAGCCAATAAATTACTTCTATTAATTTGTAGGCATGTAGCACTAAACGCGGGAACATTTGGGTTACTCCTATCAATTGGGTCTAAAGGTGCTTGACCAATAGATAAAACTGTAGTCGCACTTGTTATTCCTGAATATGTTGTTATAGCTACACCGTGAGTACAATCTTCAGTAAGATTTCCAGCACTATTATATATTGAACTACCAACTAACAGTGTAGCTCCACTAGAACATCGTGTACATGCACTAGAATAACTAAATCCGTTATTCATAGCTCTGAAATTTCCTAAATAAAAAGTGTTACCAGATAATATAGCGGTTTGACCACTATATTGCCTCATTTGTCTACTATAATCTATCTTTGTATAAAATCCCATATTAAATTACGTAAATACTTCCTGGATTCATTGGCCTATATCCTAATGATTTATTTAGGTTTTCTGCCTCTAGAGCTTTTCTCTCTAACATTTTATCATTCCTTAATCTTTCTAATCTAGCTACTAACTCCTCTATTAATTTAGCATATTCATCTTTAGCTTCATTTAATAAACTATCATACTCTAAAGTAAGTTCTGAATCTGGTGTTTTTAAATTACCACCAAACTTTCCTCGGACACGACCTAATATTTCTTTAGATTTAGCGAAAAAATATCTTCTAACCCATGATTGAGCTGGAGGATTAAGTTCACCAAAATTAATTTCATCCAATCTTACATCACTAGGTAATAATACAATATCTTTATTTTTTGCTAAACAATCGTCTCTATCACCACCAGTATCATAATACCAATAATAAACTCTGTGTTGGTTAACATCTATATTACCAAAATCAAATCTTCCACCAGGTACATTATATAGGTGTAGGTACTTAACTCCATTCACACCACCTGCTCCAGCTGTTATTCTATATGTTAATTCACCACCAATAATTCTATTTTTAAGATTTCTATCCTGCATTCTTAATAGGATATCAAAAGCAGGCATCATATAATAAGAACCTTGAATCCCCATTTGAGCAAATCCTCCAGGACCACCAACACCCATTCCACCAAATCCACCAAAAGCACCTAAAAACGGGTCTAAAAAAGCTTCGTTTAATTCTGCACGACTATACCACAACACTTCATTAATCTCTCGACCAGCTGGTATTTCATACATTTGTTGGTTATTAACTAAGGTTACATAGTCTTGTTTTAATTGGTACGGTCCTCCAGCTTGTAAACCTACAATCTTTGAGTATGCGTAAGTAAATGACGTTTCAAAGTTAAGGTCTCTAGTCATAAAAGCGTTGGTGAGAGAAATAACATCCTGGTCTTGACCATATAAAGAAGACCATTGATTTTCTATCAACCAATCCTGTATATACTGACCATAATCCATTATAGCTACTTCTAATGCCGTATCTAACATTTCATCTTCTAATTCAACAGCTCTTATAGGAGCACCTAACATGTGCTTACACTGTTTAAATAATTTTTCTCTTTTTAAGGGGTCTATTGTTGGTTCCATAAGCTAATTCTTTTACTATAAATATTAGCAACTACGCATTAAAAAAGGTTCAAAAAGAACCTTTCTTATATAAATTAGAATAAATAACTTAATCTTCGTCTGTAATCTTATATTCTAGCTCCTGTCCTACAAGAGGTTCTTCTTTTTCAATCTCTATATCAACTTCGGATTCTTCTTCAGTTGGTGGAGTCATCATTTCCTCATATTGTGTTAGTAAGTTTTGAACACCTCTACCAAACAAATCTTCATTACCTATATTATCTCTAAGGTCAAAAATATCTTGTACTAGTCTATCTTGAGGAGAAATAGCCACCTCTGTTTCTTCCATTACTCTATGGACTATTCTTTTAAGTGTAGACTCATTTATTTTTACAACTTTTTTAGATTCATTCATTCCTAATCCTTTAAATGTTCCATATCCTTCAGAGTTTTCATTTTTACCCTCAACCTCCATTTCTTTCATTTCTTCCATTTCAGTTTTTTCAGTATCCTCCATTTCAGCTATCTCATCAGCTATTTTTCGTTGTGCTTTTGTTAACTCCTTAATGTCTGCGTTATACTTACCATGATTTTTTAAACCTTCTTTTGCAATCTTAAGAGCGTTGTATGCTGCTTTTAAGTCTGTTTTAGTATTCTTTGAATCACCCTCGTATAGGTTCATTAGAGTTTTACGTAGTTTAGATTTTATATTTTCCATACTGTTGTGTTTTAATAATAAATATTTACTACACCAATAAAGATACATTAGGATTATAGTATAAATTTTTTCTTTATAAAAAAGCGGTATTTAATTATAATATTTTAATCACATTTAGAGCTAGTCTTTAAAAAGTAAAAAACAATAAAAAAATAGTTAAGTTTGTCGTAAAAATATTAACAACAGAAATAGTAACATAGCTAAACTTATGACAATTAGCTGTAATTAAATAAAAATCACCCTAAAACCTTGACTTATTTTACGACAATTTTATATTAAAACTTGGAAAAATTAGAGTAAATTAGTGAAAATAATGGAAAATAATTGATATTAAAAAAAATACGTCTAACGTGTGTATAAACGTAAGTTTTTTAATAATTAAAATTAAGTTTGTATTATTGACTACTATGGTTGGGGTTAAAATATGGGTTTTTAGTAATAATAACGGGTATTTATGACTACCAATAACAGTTATAAAAAATAGTGATTATGGATTCAGTATTTAAGTATGTAAATGGTTTTATTAGTGGAGTTGGAAGTCTTTTTATGGCTTTCATACCAGTAACGATTCTATGGTATGTATTGACTGGCGGTGCTGTGTTTAACATGGACGTAGTAGGAAACTTAACAAATCTTCTAACAAGTTTAGGTGACGGAGGTTTTGTTGGTTTAGTAGTATTAGTTATTCTAGCATCCTTTTTTACAAAAAAGTAAAATAAAAAAAGGTGAAGATAATTCTCTTACACCTTAAAAAAAAATGAGAATATAAAAAGAGAAAAAATTTTAATATGAAAAATTTAATTTTAGCAGGGATTTTCAGTTTAGCCACTTTATGTGGGTATTCACAAACAAAGGGAGACTGGTATGTAGGAACAGGCGACATCGCGAACAGCGCTTGGACTGACTGGGCAGTATCACCAACGATTGGATACGGAATTATGGACAACCTAATGATAGGAATGTCTGTATCACAAGCTGATTCTACTGTGGATATGGATTTGGATTTTCACGCAAGATACTTTACAAAAGGATATTTTGTGTATGTTGCAACAGATGGATTGAGTACTGACAACATGGTTTTAGGAGGTGGTAAAATGTTTGCCTTCAGAAACAATATGTACATCGACCCAAAAATTGTATACAACATGGGTGAAAAGACCACAAACCTTACAATGGGATTTGGTTTCAAATTTTAACAAAATAGTAAAGGATAAATAATTTAAGACGGTTGCAAATTAGTGAAAGTTTTTTCCCGCAACCAAAAGATGGAAACTAATTACGGATTTTGAATTATTTAAGAGTTGCGAAGAACCCTGACGACGGTCAGGGTTTTTTATTGCTTAGACTTTAAAGTATCACTAACATTATTCCAGTTAACAACTTTCCAGAAATTTTTTATATATTTTTTTCTATCGGACATGTAATTAAGGTAATAAGCGTGTTCCCACACATCTAAACCTAGTAGAGGTTCCCCTAATCCTTCCATTAAAGGATTATCTTGATTGGGTGTTGTAACTATTTTAAGTCGTCCATTTTTTAACACCAACCAACACCAACCAGAACCAAATACTTTACCTGACTCTTCGTCAAACTGTCTTTTAAAATTATCAAGACTACCAAAATCTTTATTTATTTTTTGTCTTAGTTCTTTAGACAAGTCTGTTTTGTTGGGGGTGATATAATCTTTAAAAAATAAACTATGATTATAATACCCACCAGCATTATTCCTAGTAAAAGTATCATAATTTTTAATACCTTTAATAATTTTTTCTATGTCTTTTGGTGGGTTTTTTCTTTTAGATAGAGCTTCATTTAGTTTTGTTGTATACCCCTTATAATGTTTATTATAATGTTCCCACATTGTTTCATAACCCACGAAATCTTTAACAGAATTATAATCATATGGTAGACTAACCCTCTTAAAAAATGATTTTTTAGCTTCCGCTATAATATTTTCGTTTAATATTTTCTTAATTAAATTTCTCATTGTTTACTAACTTTTTGCCAATAAGGTGACCTTAAAAGTACTGGGTACAGCTTTTTAGCTATCTCTTTGAATACTTTATTAATATTATCCATGTCGTCAACGTCTTTTTTATTGTCATGAACAAATCTAAGAGCCGCTCTAGTAAAAATATCTCTTATCTCTTGTGCATTATCCCATAAATATTTAACAGGACCCTCTTGGTCCTCAAAAAAAGAATCTGTATTATAATCGCCAGTTTCCTTTCCTCGATTTAAAATATCAGAAGAAAAATGATGCTCCAAATTAGACTTACCGTCTGTTAAAAATGGTGAAAGGTCGGTCATTAACATATTATAAGCACCCCATAGTCTAAGCTGTTCAATATATCTAGAGACCTCAAAACGGTCTTTCGTTGGTAGTAGTTCTAAAGCATCGTAATTATCTATTAGGTAGTCTATATCTGATTTTGACATATAAATTAAGTTTAGTTTTTAAATAAATATTTAGAGAGACTGCATTTCCTGTAGTATTTCCGCAAACATGTCTTCTTCTTCCATGTTATCTCCCATTACAGTGTCTATAATTCTTTTTTTCTGTTGTACTATATTATATATAATACGTTCTATTGTATTTTCAAAAATAGGATATATACATGACACATTTTTCTTTTGCCCTATTCTAAATGCTCTATCTTCCGCTTGAGACATTGTAGCTGGAACAAAAGACAGGTCATTAAATATTACAACCTCAGCCTCTGTAAGAGTAATACCAACTCCACCAGCAACTATATTTGAAACAAATACTTTTACATTTGGGTCATTTTGAAAATCGTCTACACTTTTTTGTCTATCTTCTTTTTTCATTTGACCATATAATGGAACAGCTACCTTTTTATATTTTGAAAGAATTTGCATTAGAGGTTCAGTAAAGTTTGTAAAAACAATCACCTTTTTATCTTGTTCTAAACACTGGTCAATAAGGTCATATGTGTTTTTGAGTTTTTCTAGAGCAATAAGTTGTCTAACCTTCATTAGTTTGGACAGCTGTATTGTTAAACTTTTATTTTTGTTATCGTTTGCCCAATCCAAATACTCACCAACCTCTCTTTGATATTCCGTAGAATTTAACTCCAAAAAAATTGGCGTTATAATTTTATCTGGTAAATCTAATATTTCTTCTTTTAGTCTTCTTAAAACTTTTTGTTTAGTTCGGTCCCGTAATTCTTCTAGGTTGGACGCTCCATGAGTTAACCAAATTTTTCTATTCCCCTTTCTAATCTGATACCCATCACAATATCTTTTAACATAATGAACCCAGTTTTTCGCTACTCTAGAGTCTACTAACTTAAGAATATTATAGTAATTCATTGGTCTAGAAGTCATAGGTGTACCAGTTAATAACCAAACCTTTTTAATTTTAGAACATAAATTATTCACCAACTTAGTACGTTGAGCTTTAGGATTAGAAATGTAATGAGCCTCATCTATTATAATTAAATCAAAATTTTCATCTAAAATAGTCGTAATACTCTTATCTATAGAGTGAAAGTTTTTTAATATATCATAATTTATTATTACGAATTTACCACTTTTCCACTTCTTACCCTCAACAATTCCAATTTCTTCTTTACTATAATTTTCTATTTCTCTTTTCCAGTTTAATTTAAGTGTAGCTGGACATATTACTAATATTTTAGTTGACTTACTCTCAATAGCGGCTATTGTCCCACTAGTAGTTTTACCAACACCCATATCATCAGCTAAAATAAATTTATCATTACCTAATAATTTTTCTATAGCAATTTTTTGGTGGTCATAAGGCATTCTATGTGAATAAGGAGAGTAGTCTACAGAAACCTTTCTTTCTGTGTTAACAATAATTTGTGCTTTAGGCACCCAGAAGTCGTTTAAAGGATGAGTATCTATTATCTTCCCCCAAACATGGTAAGCTTTATCACTTTCACTTAATATTTTTTCTACCCATATTTTTTCTGGTTTTTTTTGTAAAAAGTTTTGTGACATAAGTGTTTCACTTAAATAATCATCTATCTCAATCCACTTACGAGCTATTTTAGGTACATTTTCATAATTTTTAATAATATAGTCTGCTTGTTTACGAGTGGGCAAAAAGTTTTTAGATAACTTTAAATTGTTTTTTAATTTCAATATATAGTTATTTGCCCCCTCATATTTACTTAAGAGACTTAAAGATTCTATTTCAGGAAGTAAGTTATCCATTATATACAAATATAATAAATTCTCTAATATAAACAATTAAGTATTTATCTATATATGGCAAAACAGAAAAAAATACCTATTACAAGGATATCTCGATTTTTTGGGTCGGAAGATTTTGACCTAGAACAACAAATGGGGATGGAATGGTTACATGGTGACATGCATTTCACATTAGTATTATTTAGGGTAGATAGAAGACAATCAGACGTAGATGATGTTTATGGTGAATCAGGTCCAGAAGAAATTAGATATTTTGCTCCTGTAGAATTTAACGCTTACGTCAAAATAGATGAACCACAAAATAAAAGCTACGCCGATGGACTTGTAAATCAGATGGAGCCAGGAAATCTTACCTTTGGTGTTTATACTAAACATTTAGATGAATTAGATATTGATATTTCTTATGGTGATTACATTGGTTATCAAGAAACCGAAGATAGGATGAGATATTATAGTGTAACTAATGATGGAAGAGTAACATCCGATTTAAAACACACCATTGGTGGATACAAACCTTTTTATAGGACAATAAAATGTGCTTACGTAACACCAAATCAATTTAAAGGAATATAATGGCATTACCTAAAAAAGTTAAAAAGAATTTAGATATTACTTCTAGAAAGGTACAAGAAGAGTATCCGTTTGGTTATAACGGAATACAAGTTCCTGACAGAAGAAAAGAATTAGCAGGACTCATAACAGAAGACGGTACATTTTTACCTAAATCGGTATTACATGAAGACCTAGACGGGGGTATGTTAAGTTTTGTACAAGAACAACTAAAAGTAGCACTTAACGGAAAACAACTTCCTGTCATAGATAGAATTTTAACCATTCAACGATGGGGAGAATTTGCACAAACTTGGAGTTTTGCTAATGAAGATAAAAATGTAGAACTACCTTTTATTGTTGTAGTAAGAAAACCAGATGTACAATACGGTAGTAATCCAGCTTTAAGATATACAATCCCAAATAGAAAACAGTTTCATTTTGCCAAAGTACCAACTTGGGATGGAACTAGAAAAGGTATGGACGTTTATACAATTCCACAACCCGTACCTATAGACATTACTTATGATGTTAAAATCGTATGTAATAGAATGAGAGAACTTAACATTTTTAACAGAAAAGTAATGCAAACTTTTACTTCTAGACAAGCCTATACTTTTGTTAAAGGACACTATGTTCCAATAATACTTAATTCTGTAGGTGATGAAAGTGTTATAGATACTGACGATAGAAGGTACTACCAACAAAATTATAGTTTTATCTTATTAGGATTTTTAATTGACGAGGAGGAGTTTGAAGTAAAACCAGCAATTACTAGAAACTTAATGTTATTTGATTTTGATGTTAAAAATAAAAGAAAAAATATACAGGTTATGGATGGGAAGGTTAACCCATACAAATATAGAAGAAAATTAAATTATGAAATAGGGTCAACAACCCCAGAAGTAGGAACTATAACTTATCAGTATAGAGCTAATATAAAAACTGTAAGAACAAGAAACGTATCGTCAGTAACATTTAAAATTAATGGTGTGACGGACAACTCACCAGAAATAGAAATAAAGAAGTTGGATAAATTAGAAGTGATTATTGATATAGACGATAACTCTAAAACATCTATGGTTGTATTAGAAGAAACTCTTTTACCTTAACCCTCTCCGTATATATCACTTTTTTGTTTACAATTTTTTTCTATTAACTTTTCTATATACCTGGATAGGAGTAAACCATGTTTTTTACAATACCTTTTAAGTATTCTATGGTATTCTTCTCGAATCTTTAAATTTTTTATTTTTTTGTTGTTTTCTTTCATAGGTAGAAAAAAGGTAGAAAATATTCATACTTTACAATAAATAGTACGTTTTTAGCAATACCTTTTCGGTTGGGAAAAAGTATTTATCTAATGATAAAATAAATTTATTTAGTAAAAAAAGACAAATATGGCTAACGGTAATAATAGAGTATTCGTATCTCCAGGGGTATACACCTCGGAAAAAGATTTAAGTTTTGTAGCACAGAGTGTTGGTGTTACAACATTAGGTTTGGTCGGAGAGACCAAAAAAGGGCCAGCTTTTGAACCAATCTTTGTAAGTAATTATAGTGACTTTACAACTAGATTTGGTAGTACATCAGCTGACAAATTTGTTGATACACAAATTCCTAAACACGAATTAGCATTTATAGCAAAATCTTACTTATCACAATCAAATCAATTGTTTGTGACAAGAGTATTAGGATTAAATGGTTATGATGCAGGACCATCTTGGTCAATAACAACAATCGGTGAAGTAGACCCACTATACGTTTCTGCTGCAACATCAGCTCAAACAACGAGTAACTGGAGTGACATTATTTACATTCCAATGACCTCAACTACCGCTACGCCAGACGGAATATATTTAACATATAACTCTGCGACAGGAAAGTTTAGTGACCCTATCACTGATATGACAACATTTGGGGGTGCCAATTTCCCAATTCAAAATTACCAACTAACAGGCCAAACATTTATTAATGGGTATGGAACTACTTTAGGTACTTTTATTGATGAAATAACCTCTTTTGTTAACACAGTAAATGGTGGGGACAATATGTCTTGGGATGGTTCAGGACTAAGTCAATACTGGTATTATGGTGTATTAGGTACAGGAACAACTGTTGGTGGTGAAGGAGCAAATAGTTTTTGTGAACATTACGCTAACACGTGGATGACAGGTAATACATCAGGATTATCCATTCAAGCAATAGACCATGAAAATAGATTAGCTGTTGACGCTTCAAACTTCTATGATGACCAAAATGATGGTTGGTATGACACTTTATTCGAGTATGAATATGGTGAAGGTGCTAACTGTTACTGTACTTCTTATTCAGGTTCTTCATTTGATATGTTTGGTTATTCAGCTTTAACAGCTCAAACATATATAGATGAAGTTGACTTAAGTACTAGTGGAGCAAGTACATTCTTTGCTGGTGGACAATTTAATAATGACCCAACATCAGGAGGAACAAGTACAGAATGGTCAGGAGCTACAGGAGTAAATGGAACAGGTGGACAAGCTGTAATATCGTTTACGGCTACTAGTAGTGGTGGTCCAGAAACTTGGGCATACAGAATTGGTTCAACATCAGCTAACGCAACAGGTGTAGTAGCTAATGTATGGAGTTCCCTATACCAAACACCAGTGGGAACATATGATAGTATAGGACCTGTAACGACACATCCTTATGTACCATCTGATTTTGACGAGGTATTATCAGGAGGAACAGCATCCACAACAACAGTATTAAAGAGTAATCCATATCCAGTACCATTAACGCCATTCGATTTCGCGAAGAGTGGTACAACTTGTGATACTAGTATAGGAGCTTACTCAGCTGTTTCAGTAATTTATAGTGGATTTGGTAATATTGGTAGTTTAGTAGGTGGTAACTTAGGTGGAGCAGGAACTGGATTCGACCAAGGTAATCTATCTTCAGGTATTTCACATACCTTTGTTGGTTTCTCTGGAGCTGACGGACCAAACTCATATTCTGGGACACTTGCTGTTAATATGGTATTCTATAGTGCTGATTGTCAATCACAAAATCTGTTAACATTACAATTAAGTGGTTGTGCAGCTGAATATCAAAATGTAAGTGCAGACACTGAATATCACAACTTAGTAGTGGCAACAATGAGAGCTAGAGGACAAAGTTCACTTTCTACAGGAGGACCAGTCTATACAATTAGTGGTTCATCATCATCCTCAACAGGAGCTTACGGTGATGTAACATTTAATTGTTTAGGAGCTTACCAACCAATAGTTGATGACCCATTCTTTAATTTTGGTATAAGTGCTAGAACGGATGGTGGAGCAACATATAACTTTGATGTGAGCATGAATACATCATCTAAAAATTACCTACCAAAAGTATTAGGTAGAAATGTATTTGATAAAAAAATGGAGGAAGTTCCTATTTTTGTTGAGGAAGTTTACCCTAATATCCTAAAATATGGATTTAATAGAAATAGAATTAGAGGCCTAAACTGTTGTTTATTAAAATTACCAGCAGCAAGATGGAACAATACAGGTATGGATTCTATAGGTTGGTACATGCAACAATGGCAAACACCAGAAACACCTTACGTAGTTTCAGAATTACGAGGTGAGGATGTATATAGACTATTTAAATTTGTTTCTATTTCAGACGGTACAGAAGCAAATAGAGAATATAAAGTATCAATTATAAACATTTCATTTGAAAGATTAGAGTTTGATGTATTAGTTAGAGATTTCTATGATAGTGACGCTAGTCCTGTTGTTTATGAAAAATTCACAAGATGTAGTTTAGACCCATCATTACCTTCTTTTATAGGAAGAAAAATAGGTACTTCAGATGGTCAATACGAATTAAGGTCTAAATACACAATGTTATATTTAACTGAAGAGGTTTTAGATGGAACACTTAAAGACGCTGTTCCAGCAGGTTTTGATTACTACGATTTTAGAAATTATGAAAACGGTGCTGGTAAAACGTGTAGAGCTATTCCACCGATGTTAAAATATAAAACAAAATACTTTACGGCTGGAGAAGTAGTTTATGACCCACCTTATGATAACGCTGACGGAAGTGCTAACTCTTATATATCACCAGGTGACAATGTGAGAAAAACATATTTAGGTATTTCTGACACAGTAGGTGCAGCTATAGATTTTGATTTCTTCGAGTATAAAGGTAAGAAAACACCAGTATCGGTTTGTACAGATGTTAATGGTGTAAGTTGGGGAACAATCAGAAAAGGTTTCCATATGGATTCAGGAGCTACAATAATTGTTGCGGGTTCTGGAACGTATATAACACAATCGGGTACAACTCTTAGTGGTGACTCTATCTTTGAGGTGGGAGCAGCAGACTTTAGAGGTGAACCAGCATCAAGTAATCACCCATACAAAAAACTAAATTCTCGTAAATTTACTTTAGCACCTTATGGTGGTTTTGATGGATGGGATGAATACCGTAAGTTTAGAAGTAATGGTGATTCCTATAGACTTGGACTACAAGGATTCTTAAATGGAGCGTGTAATGACGCGGTTTACCCGTCAGCTGTAGGAGACGGTTCATTTAAAGCTCTAAGTAGTACTGAAGCAAATACGGATTATTTTGCATACCTTAGAGGTGTACAAACATTCCAAAACCCAGAAGCGGTTAATATTAATGTATTTGCTACACCAGGTATTGACTACGTTAACAACCAATCTCTAGTTAAAGAATCTATAGATATGGTAGAAAGTCAAAGAGCTGACTCGTTATATATTACGACAACACCTGACTTTAACATGTACGTACCAACATCTTCAGATGTGACAAATCAAATATCACCAACAGAAGCTGGAGATAATTTAGAGGACTCACTAATAGATTCTAACTATACGGCAACGTATTATCCATGGATTTTGGTTAGAGATGACAATAGTAATAAACAAATCTATATACCACCAACATCAGAGGTTACTAGAAACTTAGCATTAACTGATAATGTAGCATTCCCTTGGTTCGCTTCAGCAGGTTATACACGTGGTTTAGTAAACGCACAAAGAGCTAGAAGAAAACTGACTCAGGACGAAAGAGATACGTTATATGTTGATAGAATTAACCCAATAGCGACATTCTCAGATGTAGGACCAATTATTTTTGGACAGAAAACTCTACAAATTAAAGAGTCTGCTCTTGACAGAATTAATGTTAGAAGATTATTATTACAAACAAGAAAACTAATTTCCGCGGTAGCTGTTAGACTACTATTCGAACAAAATGATGATGTAGTAAGACAACAATTCTTAGACCTAGTTAACCCTATATTAGATTCTATTAGAAGAGATAGAGGTTTAACAGACTTTAGAGTTGTACTTTCTAACGACCCAGAAGAAATTGATAGAAATGAATTAAATGGTAAGATTTACTTAAAACCTACAAGAGCGTTAGAGTTTATCTTCATAGAATTCTTGATAACACCAACTGGAGCAGAATTTGAATCAGTTTAAAACTAAATAAAAATTATTACGATGGAATTGAATAAAGAAATTTTAATAGAAAGTTTAGGTGTGAAGTCGACTGGAGCTAAACATTTTACTAATAATAAAAAACAATCAGTTATTATAAGTGAAAAACAACTCGAAAGATTAGTAGAAAAATATGTCAATGAAGATGAAAATGTTGTTAATATCGACATACCATCGGGAAGTAACGTAGAAGTTACCCCAAAAGATGAAGATATGGCAGAAGATGTTGTAGCAGGAATCGACAATGACATGATTGATGAGGAAGAATCTTGTCCAGACGATGTTTAATCTACATTAAGTTTACTTCTTAATATTATATAAAAAACTCCTACACAGGAGTTTTTTATATTATAACCATATAGTTTATGTAAGTTGTATTAACAAAATGTTTTAATATTTATAAGATATGAGTAAAATTATCATAACAGCAAAACAACTAGAACATCTAAGTAATGTAGTTAAAGAACAAGCTAGAGCAAATAATGGTGCTGTAAGAGCTTATTCTTTTGATTGGGACGACAATATCCTCCATATGCCTACTAAAATTGCAATTGATTACAATAACGGCACAGAATGGGTACCAACCCTCATAACCACTGAAATGTTTTCTAAGGTAAGAGAAAATGAAAATTTTAGGGTAAATGAAGATTCCTTTGTTAATTTTAGAAATGATAATGTTTTTTTTGACGACCTTAATGAAGCTTTACAAAAAAGAAGTTTCGCTCCTTCTTTTGAAAAATTTAAAGAATCTTTAATATACGCTAATCCTTTTTCTATTATTACAGCAAGAGGACATACACCAGAAGTTTTTCCTAAAGGTATAAAAGTAATAATTGGAAATACTTTTAGTGAGGGAGAACTAGAAGATATGTTATTTAACATTAAGAAGAAATATCCAGAAACTGTGGACTATTCACCGTGGGACGCGATTGATTTTTATTTAAATGAAAATGAATACCACCCTGTAACATCCGAAGAATTCGGTAAAAAATTCGGAAATAGGTTCATCAATACGGATAACCCTGAAGAAGCTAAAAAAACAGCACTTAGAAATTATATAGAAAAAGTTGTAAACGGTGTTAGTAAAATAGAAGATGGTAATTATTCACAATTATCTATAGGTTTTAGTGACGATGACTACGGTAATATAAGTGCTGTAATAAATTTAATAAAAGATGAACTAAACCAAAAGTATCCACAAGTAAATTTTGTTGTATATGACACATCTAGTGGTGACATAAACAAAATTGTAGTTAAAAGAGAATAGAAACAAGAAAGTTTTCAAATATAGATATATTTATAATAGTAAATAAAAGAAATTTTTAAAAATACACAATATGGCTGATTTATTAATGAAAATGCCCGTTCCTTATGAACCGAAAAGAAAGAATCGGTTTATTTTGAGATTTGATTCTTCACTGGGTTTAAACGAGTGGTACGTTGAAAGTACATCAAGACCACAAGTAACAATAAATTCTGTAGAAATACCTTTCCTAAACACATCTACTTATGTGGCAGGAAGATTTACATGGAATACTGTTAATGTAACATTCAGAGACCCAATCGGTCCTTCAGCAGCACAAGCGTTGATGGAGTGGGTTAGACTACACGCTGAGTCAGTTACTGGTAGAATGGGATATGCTGCGGGATATAAGAAAAATATCGATTTAGAATTATTAGACCCTACAGGAGTTGTTGTAGAAAAATGGGTAATGCAAGGTGTATTTTTAACAGATGTTAATTTTAATGACTTATCTTATAGTGATGACGGACTATCTAACATTTCTGCTACACTAAGACCAGACAGATGTATATTAGTTTACTAAAACTATAAAACATACAATATTAAAAAACCCCAGTTATGGGGTTTTTTTATTTAAAGGGGCAACATTTTTATTTTTGGGATAAGGTTGTTTAATCCACTTAGTTTTAAGGGTTTTATCAAAAACTAACATGTATCTATGTTTTCTAGTCCTATCCCTCCATTCACCTCGTTTATTTTTTACGGGTCCTCGAGAATGTTTTATAAACGTACCATCACCCAACTCAAACCAAAAATCTTTCTTTTTATCTGTTAATCCATAATACGAAAAATTGGTTGCCTGATAAATGTAACCATTATGTAGTTTGGAATCAGCATAAGATATTACAGCTTTAAGAACTGTTTCTTTTTTAAGAAGTTTAATAGATTTTGAGACGAACCAAGATAATAAATTTTTAAAATTGTGTTCGGGATGTACACACAGTCTTCCCAGTTCATATATTCCCTCCTGAGAACTCCTATCTAAACCAAAACAACCTTTAACTAATTCAGGCACAGAGGGAGCATGAAAGATACATACACTTATTAACTCATCTTGTTTAAAAATTCCGTAATTAAAACCACATCTGAAACCTTTACTTTCTTTTGACAAGTAATGATATTCATTAAGTAGCTTAGCGCATTCGGATTTAGTAATAGCTCTAATGCTTAAATTTTGAAACATATAATAATTATATTTTATAATGTTGATATAAAATTATAATAAACTTAAATTAGTATTTAAACGCAAAAATATGGATTTACAACAAAACACACCAGAAATGGAACCACAAGTAGCTTATGACATGGTAGAATTGCCTTCTAAGGGCGTATTTTATCCTGGCAATAAGAAAAGTGTAAAGGTTAGCTACCTCACAGCTGAAGATGAAAATATTTTAACAGCACCTAATCTTGTACAATCAGGAGAAATGATGGACATTTTATTAGGTAAGAAAATTTTAGATAAAGATATTGATATAGCAACTTTAGCTGAATGTGATAGACAAGCGGTCCTAATCTTTTTAAGAAACACCGCTTTTGGTTCGGAATACACTTTTAATCTTGTAGACCCAGTAACTAATGAAAGTTTTGAACACATAGAAGACTTAAGTAATTTAACATTCAAAGAAGTTAAAATAAGTCCAAACAAAAAAGGAGAATACGAAACCACACTCCCAAAAAGTGGACGAAAGGTAATGTTAAAAACCTTGTCACCAAAAGATGAACAAGAATTAAATGACCTTAGAAAAGCTTATGAAAATATTAAAATACCACCATCAGTAACCAAAAGAATAGAAAAAATGGTAGTAGAAATAGATGGTATTAGAGACGTAGGTGAAATAGCAAGAACTGTTTCACAATTACCTATTGCAGACTCTAAATATATTAGAAAATTTATCGCAGACGCTGAACCTGGATTAGATTTAAGAAGAGAAGTAGTTTCCCCAGCAGGAAACGCTGTATCGTTCCAGATTAACTTTGGCGTAGAGTTTTTTCGTCCTTTCTTCGGCGTATAGGGGCAGTATGCTCGAGGAAATATACTACATAGCCCGACATCTTAATTTTACCCGTTCAGATGTTTTAAGAATGCCTATTTTCGAAAGAAGATTCTATCTAAAAATGTTATCTGATGAATTTGAGAAAAAGAACAAAGCAATAGAACAAGCAAATCAAAAAGCGAGACGGTAAAAATATCTTTGTAAATATTTATCAATAAAGATTTAATATGACTATAAATCAATATGACCAGCTCGTACAAGATGTTATCGCTAGTGGTAGAGCCTCCGACCAAGCGGGAGCGGAAAGATATATCCGTAGTACTTATGGTGTTTCACGACCTTCTGCTATAAGTTCATCACCACCTTCTAGTAGTAATGTTAGTGCTACAAATCCTCTCACCAAAACCTTACAAACTGTAGCTACTGAGTATAGAAAACAAAACATGGCTATGAACGATGTAATCGACCTTAGTCAAAAGTTAATATCTACAGACCCTTATGAAAAGTTAGACGCTTACAAAGAAATGGTTGAGTCTACCGACCAACTAAGAGTTGGGTTGTCTCAGACATTCGGTATGACCGAACAGCTCATAATGGAAAATATGGCCCTTTATCAAGAAGGAGCTGAAGCGTTCGACCAGTTTGGTATCACCGCAAGAGACGTATTTATGACGGTTTCTGATGCTACACAAGATATAGGTAGGAATTTAAGAATACCACCAGATGTAGCGGGTCAATTAACATTAATAGGTGATTTATATGGTACGGTAGCCCAACAATCCGTTCCAGTTTTTGTTGCTGGTTTTGAAAAAATAGGTAGAGGTTCTTATGAAGCAGCTGAAGCGATGGAAAACGCTATTGTTACTTCACAAAAAATGGGACTGGTTACAGAAAAATTATTACCAGCAGTTGGTAAACAAATTGAAAAAGTTAATTTATACGGATTTAAAAATGGGGTACAAGGATTAACCTCAATGGTGGCAGAAGCAGAGTTATTGGGTACAAACTTTGATAATGTAACACAATTAGCTGAAAAATTCTTTGACCCTGAAGCTGCAATAGATTTTGCTGCGGGAATGCAAATGATTGGTGGAACCAACATGACTGACCCCCTAAAATTAATGTACCAGTCTCTATATGACATAGATGGTTTAATGGATGACATGAATGAGAACGCTAAAAGTTTCGCTACATTTAATGAAACTACTGGTGAATTCGAAATTGACCCAGCTAACATGATAAGAATGAGAGATTACGCTAAACTAACGAATCAATCATTAGAAGAATTACAAACTACAGCTATAAGAGGTCAAAAAATGGACTTAGCAAAAAGTATGTTAAGTGGATTTGACGATGAAGAAGTTAAAGGATTAATTGCTGGAATGTCAGATTTTGCTGAAATTGATGGTGAGAAAAAAATGGCGATTAGTTTACCTGGATATGGAGAAATACCACTAGAAAACTTAGCTAGTTTAATGGAAGAAGACGCGACAATCCTAGAAGCTTTAAGAGAACAAGCTCATACCGATTCCTTATCTAACGAACAAATATTCAAAGACCAATTAACAGCTAATAAGGCAACTGCAGTAGCTGCCGCTAATATAGAAAATATGATAACAGGTGGGGTGATAATGGAAGGTATGGAATCAGGTACTCTAGGTGCTGGACAAAACTTAGCTGAAAGTGTGTTAACTATGTCTAGAGACTTTTCTAATAAAATGTTACCAGGATTAGACACTTTAGTATCTGACTCTTTGTCTGGTATAGGAGATATTGTAGGCATGGTTCAAGCCATAGCTGATGATATAGGAGTACTAATTAAAACAGCTATAGATGCAAATACTATAGACCCCATAATAGTAAATGATGGTACTTTTGGACCAACTAGTGAGAAAAGAACTTTACAAATAGGACCCAAAGGTTCCAACCCAATTTATGAATTTTCACCAGACGACACAATTCAAGCTAGTACAGTAGTAAAAAGTTTTAGTGAACTAACACCACTTGGTGGTGAAGGAAATACCGGCGGTGGAGGCGGTTTAAGAGATATTAAAATGACCGTAAGTGGTAATGTAACTGTTAATGGTGGTGATAGCATATCAGGCAAAAAATTTGTACAACTGGTAAATGAAAACGCTAAAGATATTGTATATGCTATTGACGGAGCAACTAGTTATGGTGGGTAGTTAAAATTAATAAAATAAAAAATATATGTTTTTAAATACAGAAATAAAATATCCGTGGACACAAGGAGACTTTAACATTTCCTTAGAAGGCACCCAACTTATTAGAGAAGCTCTTCTTAATAGAAATTTAGATGGAGCGTATTTGAACAGGGGTAATCCTATTCCACCTAATGGTGATATAGCTCCAGGTACTATTGTTTATACGAATTTATCCGATAAGTCAGTGAGAGACCAACCACAACCAGAGGACGTGACTAATCAGGACGGTATACCGTTACAAGAGGCTATGTATTTAAATAACAAATACGGACCAACAGACGGTTACGGAGGACTGACAATAATAGATGTTAATAAATTAGTTAGAGACACTCAACTAACATATATAAACGCAAATACACTACTTCCTGAAGGATTTTTCTCATCTAGTTATACCGCGATAGAAGTAATGAACACTGTTAACATATCCAATGGTATTATTACTACATTAAACAGTAAAATCCTAGATGACTCTATGTTAATTAAAACCTCTTTTAGTCACTTAAGGAAAAATTTAGGATTCAATCAAGGACAATTTGAAATAAAAGACAAACCTGATGGGTTATTTAGTTTAAACATTACTAGTCCACCTAGCGAAATAGTAGACGATGATGAAAATTATTTATCTCGTTTAGAGCCATCATACGACCCAGAATCTGTTATACCAGGAAGTTATTTTTTACCCACCCAACCACCTAATGTTAACACTTACTTAGAAAACCCAATTAACTTCAATTACTTTAGTATAGTTGGTGGAGCAGAGTTTAATCAAATAAGTAATATATTCACACAAGGAAGTTCAATCCCAACCTCACCTTTCGCTACCCCAGCTCCTTCTGAGAGTTTTATAGCTTACATGGGAGAAGAGCAACAATCGACTTTATTTGGTGTTTTAAATTATAACTTTTATAGACCAGATTATACACAATCACAAACAGCATTTGGTATTGAGGTTCCTGTAGGAAATTATTATTTAGGTAGTAGAAATTTAGAACCAGGATTAATTCAGTCACCACTTGACGCGGTTCCAGCTGATAAATTTGGTCGACCAGTACAAGCTTTAGTTTATGGTCCATTCGCTATAGCCCAACAGTATGAAACAGTAGACGGTCAAGCTTTATGGCAAAGATATGAAATGATGGACCAAGGAAGAGCTTATGTTAATGGAGGAGGTGTTAACGCTGGATTTACTTGGGTAGGAGCCCTTTCGGTACCAGTTACAGATACGAGTTCACAAAATCCTGGTGTAGCTTCAAATCTCATAATTAATCGTTCTGACGTTTTACCAAAAAAGAAAGGTTCTATTTTAGATGCAACTCAAGCTTTAATAGATTCTACACCAGCTTTTGGTGGAGCTAAATTTAAACACGCGGGTAACGCAATCGACCAAACAGCTAAAATATTTAATGATGGTTATAAAAATATATCCAAAGGTTCAAGAGTAACCAACTACCACGATGGAGACGTACCTTGGAATTGTATGGAGTATTGTAGAGTATGGACCAAAGACCAACCATTTATTACGTTTTCTGACTTACAACAAAGAGGAGTTCATAGAGGATATGTTTGTAGTACAGATTCAGTATTTGAAACACCGTATAACCTGAATATATACCCAACAAGAGGTAAAAGTACTTCTATGCCTACAGGTAAAAATGTTAAAAAATATATGTTCTCTATTGAAAATTTAGCTTGGAGAGGTACCAATGAATTTAATAATTTACCCGCAGCAGAAAAAGGACCTAATGGTGGAAGAATAATGTGGTTCCCACCTTATGATATTAGTATTGGTGATACTAATTCTGCACAATGGAATTCTACAAACTTTTTAGGTAGACCAGAACCAATATACACATACAATTACGCTGAAAGAATTGGTACCTTATCCTTTAAAATAGTAGTAGACCACCCATCAGTACTAAATGTTATAACACAAACTAGACTGAAAGGTTTAACGGACGCTCAAGCAGACGCAGCTTTAAACGCGTTTTTTGTTGGATGTAAAGAATTTGATTTATTTGAATTGGCAGAAACCTACCAAAATTTTACAATGGATGAGTTAAATTATTTATATAATGAAGCTAATGCTACAGATGATAATGATGTGTCTAATAATATAAATTACCAAAATACAGGACAAGATTATCCTGCTGGTGGTAATTTTACACAAAATGAGATAGATAATTTAGAAGCTCAAAATCAAAATAATCAAAATATATCTAATAGTGTTGATGGGCAACCACCCGCGGGTTCTGCCGCGGAGGACGCACAAAACTTCCAAGAACAAGAACAACTAACCCAACAGTTTGTATTAAAAAAACTATTAGGTGAAGCAAACTATTTTGAATTTTTAGAAGAAAACAACCCATTCATATATAATTCTATAAGAGACCAACTAAAGTATTTCCATCCAGCTTTTCACTCTACTACACCAGAAGGATTAAATAGTAGATTAACTTTTTTAATACAAACTTGTAGACCAGGAAAAACAATACCTACCATAACAAAAGAAGGTACACAAATTATAGACGCTGATAATACCGCGTTTGGTCCCCCACCAATATGTGTACTAAGGATAGGGGATTTTTATCACACTAAAATAGTTATAGATTCGGTGAGTATATCTTACGAACCATTATTATTTGATTTAAATCCTGACGGGATAGGCGTACAACCGATGATAGCGGATATACAAATGAACTTTAAGTATATTGGTGGACAAGGATTAAAAGCACCTATTAGTAGACTACAGAATGCTTTATCATTTGACTATTTTGCTAATACAGAAATGTATGATGAAAGGTCTGGAGTCGAAGTAACCACTCAAACACCTACTAGTGAAGAGGTTAATAACGAAGTCCTAAATCAAGAAGGTGGTAGTAACCCAGAAGTAAGTAATACGTCAAATAATGCTGGAGGTGACGGTTCTAATCCTGAAATAATTGAAACAGGAACAAACCCTGAAGTAACAGGATAAAAAAATATATTATGGCTACAACAACAGAAAGAACAGGTATAGTAAAATATAAGAATCAATACAATCAATTAGTATCCGATTCAAAATACTATATATCAGTTTGTGATTCATTTGCGTCTGACATATATAGAAGATTTGGATTTGGTCATTTAGAATTTATGTATATAGAAAAAAGATATCACTATGGTGATTTTTTAGACAGTAACTCACATTTTTTAGGATTACCGTTTAAATTTTTAAGTAGATTAGATACCCAGTATAATAGTTTAATAACCAATATTAATAGTGGACTAACACACATACAAAGTTTTATACCCAAAGGAGCTTCTATAGAAGACGAGGAGTATGTTAAAACAACTTTGTTAACTCATGCACAGGAACAATTTAAATCATTAAAAACAACATACGTAAATAAATTTTTACAAATAAAAGATGCTCAATTAAACTGTAGTACAAGAATAGACAGATTCAATTTAGTCACTGGTAGTAGTAATGATGGTATAGCGAGTGGAGCTTCAGGTTCTAGAATTATCTGTATGACTTTAAGTGGTGATGAGATTACAACATTAACAAATGATATTAGAAATGTAGGTTATAAAATAGAAAAATATACTAGTACATTAGAAAGTCTATTAGATGACTCTTACTTAACATTAGGTACTAAATTAGAAGAATATATATTCTTTAATAACATAATTTGCAACCAACAAACAATAAATAGAGTAAACGGGGTGGACTATACAGTAAATGCTGGTAAATTATTTGAATATAGAAAAGCAATATTGATAGAAGACTTAACAACAACTAAAACTAACTTTAGAGACGGTATACATTCTTACTTAGTTCCACAATTTAAAAGTAGAATAGAAGAATTTGCTTCTGAACTTATTACTTTTGATGTTAAAAGATACGAACAAATATTTGATGTGGATTATGGATTAAATAAAATAGCTAAAAAACAAATTGATAATCTTTTAACGTCGGATAACGATTATAGTGTAAACTATACAGGTAAAACCACAGAAATAAAAGAAGTTATGAAATATTTTGAAAACTCCAGAGTAGGGACACTGTCTTCAGATTTTAATTTTAAAACTTCAGATAAAATTTTATTAAGTTAATATTATGTATTATAACAGATATAAAGATTTTACACAAAATGGTGAAATAAAAACAGTACCATACATTACATTAGCCGATAAACCATCGGACAAATATGTGGTCTATAAACTTGGTAAAACTAGAATGGATAAATTATCACAACAATATTATGGGACACCTTACTTCGGGTGGTTAATATTACAAGGCAACCAAAAGTATGGTTCACAAGAATGGAATATTCCTGATGGTACATTAATAAGAGTTCCTTTTCCCCTAATACCCTCTTTAGAAGAATATAAGTCGGAGCTACAAAATTATTTTCTTTTTTATGGTAGATAAAAATCGGGTGAATTATGAGTATTAGTGGAAATGAAGATATCCTTACGGAAAAAATTGGTGGTAATCTAACGGTAATCAATCCTAATAAAGTAATAACTAATAAAGGGGTTAAAGATAGGTTAGTTAATCATGAAGATTTAGTTATATACGCCAATTTAGTAGCAAAAATAGTACCTAGAAGTAAAATTCTTTTAGGAGACGCGGATACAGAATCAGAAGTTGCTATAGATTTATTTGGGGGAGAAGTTAATTTCCTTAAACCAAAAGGTAAAAAAAGTTTAGACAGTTCTTGGACCGAAGCATTCACCAATCCAGATTTTAATAAAATTACTTATAGTGAAAATGAAGATTTTGCACAGACAGGAGCGTACACTAAAAGTTTAAAAGAAGCTGAAGATTTTCAAGGGTTTGGAATTACCTCTATAAATGTGGTAATAAACCAATCATTTGTCCCTGAAGTAACTATAAATTTTACAGATATTAGGGGTAAAACCTTATTTGAACAAGGAGACACAGGTGGCCCTTATACAGCCTTTTTTCACATGCCTTATCCAGTATTCCACCTAACTTTAAAAGGTTATTACGGAACAGCAGTAAAGTACCAACTTAAATTAATGAAATTTAACGCAGCTTTCGACTCTAGTTCAGGTGATTATAATATTACGTGTAAATTTATTGGTAATCACTCAGCTTTACTAAATGATTTAAATTTACATCAAGCGATGATAGCTCCGTATATGTATCCGAGTCCAACTCGAGGTGAAGGTGGTGTTAGTACGGGATTAGGTATGCAAATTATGAACGAAGTCTATCAAACTTATGAAGATAGAGGTTTAATAAAAAAAGACTTTCCTAGATATACAATTTTTGCTTTAATGAATAAAGTAAATCAGTTTGAAACAGAATTAGCTAGTAATTTTAAAAAGGAAGACCTACAATTCATGGATGATAAAAAGACCTATCAAGACGAATTAACAAAGTTTTACAATTCTATATTTGGTACTGGTCAATGGTTTGATACTTTTTTAGATAAGACTACCGCGACAGTAATACCAACAAACGTTACAGCAAGCGCGGGAACAGAAAATATAGTTGCTTATCAATTGTTAGATGCTACTGACTCTGGTGTAGCCGCAGCAAACGACGCTTGGGTTAAAAGAAAGGACACCTATGTAGAAAGATTAAATAGTAATTTAACATTTGGTGAAACAGGTCAAAGACCTATAACAGTAAGTGGTAGATTTGATGTATCACATCAGATAGCTAGTGGTACCTCAAGTACCCTGGAAGGACCATATTGGTATATAGTAGATAAAAAATCGGAATCATTTGGAATTCAATGGTTAAACGTACAAAAAGAATTTGAAAAAAACTTTAATGAACTACAAACTGAAGTTAGTAAAAATTTAAATAAAACTTTTGTAGAAACATTAGGGTTTTATCCATCTATAAGAAATTTGCACGCTGTTATTCTAGCAGGTTCAGATACCTTTATAAGGTTATTAGATAGAGTACATACAGAAGCCTTTAAACAAAGAAACAATCAAAAAAGATTAAGGGTGTTAGTTCCGGAAGATGTTAAAAATGAAGAAAAAACAGTATTTCCTTGGCCTATATATTATGAAGAAACTGAAGACAATGAAAGAATATTACAATATCCAGGAGCTAGTAAAAGTTTATCTATTACAGGAGCATATGACGCTAAATTATGGCCTGAAGTAGAATTTGTTGAGGAGTATACTAAAGCTAGTGCATTTCACACGGAATCTATAAACGCTCCATTTGAAAACCAATTTGTAACAATAGATTATATACCACTAAGTGTTAGAGAATTTCCTTTTGATAATGAAGTTTATGGACAGAGTGCCGTTGATAAAATGGTGATGGAAATTTATGACCGTTCATTTGATTTATTAAATTATGGTAGTTTAACATGGCAAAACAGAAGTTCTGATGTTATACCAGCGATACAAGAACTAGCTCAATATGATGCTGAGGTTTTAGAAAAAAGAATAAAATTAAATAGTAATTTAGCAACATTTTTCGGTAATAGTACAGTTACAGATATTAACAGTATTTTTGAATATTTTAATAATGAAAAAGGACAAGACGTTATTCTTAGATGGCAGTTAGGGTTACCTAATACATCCTATATCAGTCAAAGAAATATAGAAGGTAAAAATATACCAGGAACAAATTATGGTGTTTATCCTGGATATATAAGTTTTATACAATTAGTCGAAACAAAACCATACACCCAAGTACTAAATTATATTCATGACCAAAAATCTGATAGTACATTTGATATGTACCCACTAAGATGGGACATGGGTTCCGCGTGGATACAAGAAACATTAGCTAACGGACAAACTGCGGACGAAGGAAGTTTTTACACAACTAAAGAAATACAATTAGACCCAGAAGCTAAATTATTCTCGACACAAAATCTTAAATATTTTTTATGTAATCATCATGTTATAAATGAAGACCCAACTAACGAAAGTATTATTAATGATGAAATAATAAGTACTAAAGATTTAAAGACTAAAGAGGAATGGGAAAGTCATTACCAAGGTACAGACGGTAAACAAATAAAACATATAACTGAAGGTTTAAATCACAGTGGTGACTACACAAAAGTTTTATCACTATTTAACACACCTTACTTTGCAAATGCTTTAGCTAAGGGTTATATAGAAAAAGACCAACCAGGAGCTTTTTTAAATTTAGGGTACATGTTTTTACAAAGTTTACCTATAGCCACAACTAAAGAAAAAATGTTATGGTCACCAGGAAATTACGGTAGTTACATATCACAAATTTTAAATCAATTAGCTGCTCATCACCAGATACCTCTAGCTTTTGCATTAAAAATAGGGAGTATATGGTGGAGATATAAAACCGCGGGTATTACAAATCCTGATACAGATGCTGACAATTGGGACGACGCTATAAACAGTGGTACTTTAGGATATTTTAACACAAGTATTAACACAGGTACAGGTCCTGAATTTCTATATACGGATTCAATAATGGGATTAGGTTTTTCATACACCTTACCAGACGGAACAATAGCTACAGGAGATAATGGGTCAGAAATATCTTTAGGGATATATCCTAAGTTAATGGCCGCAGCTCATTATATGGTTACAGGTCAAGACGTTTTAAGTCCAGTAGTTGATGACGCAACATTACTTAATAATTTTAATATTAGTTCAGGTTTTAGTGTTAATGTTATAAAAGAAACTGACGCGTCATTTAATGCCAACAACCAACAAGTAAATTACTATACAACCTATGGTACAGGAAATTCAGTTACCGTACAATCCACCATAGACACAGCGGTAAGTACAGCAGGAGTTCCTTCTGGTGATTATTATATTTTATATCCGTCAGCTGGTGGAATGTTATCTAACGAATTTGAGTCTGCCGCTGGAGTTACATCCTATAACAATCAAGTAGGTGGACACAACGGTTCCGTGAGATTTTTATGGTCGTTACCACAGTATGGTTATTTTTCAGGCGACACCTTCCCAGCTAGAGACCAATACTATAAGAAAATTTTTAATGACAAAGACGAACAAGATATTTTCGCTATAAGTAATGGTGGTACCGAATTGACACAAAGATATTCTTATATTGATGAGTTACTAGCTGTATTTCCTACAGAAGTATTAAATTATTTTGAGGATATGTTTAAAAATTTCTGTCAAAGAAGAAACCCTTCTACAGAAGAGATTGAAGGAGAATATACTAGTCTACACCAAGTTTTAGGACAAATACTATATGTTCCTTTAAGTGATGTTAAATTGCCAGACCAAGGAACGGGTAAGTTTACCTCTAATATTGCAGCGGCACAACACAAAAAAGCTATTAATATACTAGAAACCTTTACTCAACAAAAAGTGTTTTATAAAAAAGGGTCAGTAAATAATCTAGATAACGTTATAAATATTGACGGTAACCCCATACAATCTTATCAAGCTTTGGTTTACTTATTAAGAGCTAATGGTACTAGTTCTATGTCTCAATTACCAGAAGCTATACAACAAAGTTGGGACCAACCATTTAAAGATATTTTCTTCCCGTATAACAATAATTTACCACCCGACATACCCTTAGCAACCTTTATGGTTAATAATCCAGGATTATATTCTACTTTTCAGTATTATTTCCCATCAGCTTTTGGGGGGATAGATATGGTGACCGTCACCAACTCACCGGTATATGAATTTTTTAGAGAAATAAATATAGCACCAACAGAAGAAAATGTACCGCTATTTGCCCCAATTATAAGAACATATTATTCTAATGGTAATAACTTAGAAAGTTTGGGTGAACTAGAAACTACATTATCACAAACACAAAATCAGTACCTAGAACAACTTTTTAATAACTTAAAAAAAATAGAGCCAGATACAAAAGAGGAAGATGCTATTATTGAAGATGACAGACCACTAATTGTGGCGGACAATTTAAAATTAGAACTATACCAATCCTTCAAACACCTTAATGACGCTTGGATTGCTGGATTAACTGGTTTGGAAGATAGGACATTACTTGAAAAATTTTATTTTTTAGATAGAGCTAATGAGGATATTGGTGACGAAGCTGTAATTGATATTTTTATTATGCAACAATTAGGTAATCCATTTACACCAGACCCTAGTGCATCAGTAGATAGAACTTTAAACAGTTTTCTAAGTAAAATAGCGATGGACAATAACTTCTTAAAGTTAGACTTACCTTCATATATTAACTTTTTTGGTGTGGGTGACGCAAATTCAAGCTCTCAAGGAAACGCTATGTTTGGTACTTTTACTGAAGTCGACACAACTAAATCTGGTCCAGTATTTCTTTACATCTATATCGGAGAAGAATCAACACACTTATCTGTAAAAACGGATAATTATGGATTTAACAACGATTCTTTTGATTTAAATAAAACAACCCCTAATCCGTTGGTAAGAACAACACCATTAAGCCCAGAAAAACAAGCTAGAAGTAACGCGATAATGGCATACACAGTTGATTTTGGAATACCTAATCAAAATGTTTTTACTAGTATAAATTTAGACCAATCACAAAGTGAAAATACCTCAGAAAGTTATATTGTTCTAGATGATTTAGCTTTAGCGGGTGGTGGTAAAAATGTATCTACTAACTCATTAAATTTATTTAACGTTTATAAAACTAGGTCTTACAACTGTTCGGTAGAAGCTATGGGATGTGCGTTAATACAACCAACCCAATATTTCCAACTAAGATACGTTCCTATGTTTTCTGGTGTTTACATGATTAAAAGCGTTGAACACAGTATAGCTCCAAATACGATGACTACTAAGTTTGAGGGTGTTAGAATACCGATACCAAATCTACCTAAAGTAACTGATTTAATAACTAGAGTACAAACTAGTTTACTAGAAAAAGTTAAGAGTGCTGTTGAAAAAGCAGACTCACCAGAAGAAGTTCCAGGTGACATGTTTGATTTTACCGAAGAAGAATTAAATCGTGGACCAGAAGAAGAAGGCGGACCAACTAATCAAACAGCACCAATTGCTGGAATAACCTTTAGTGCACCTGTTGATATTTCTAAAGTTGAAGACCCTAGAACTATTGATAGTAGTAGAGTTTCAGGTGGCCCAGAAGTGGGAGACCCAAGAAGTGGAGGTAGAGTACATAAAGGTGTGGACCTATATCCTAAAACCGATTTCATGGGTGAAGAACTTGAAATTACTGCAGCACATAGTGGTAAAATAACCAAAATTGTTAGAAATTGTCTAGATGATAACACAGTTGGTTCTTGTGGTGGAGGTTATGGAAATCACGTCAGAATTGTAAGAGAAATTGTAGAATGGCCAAGTAATGTTACCTTAGCAGAAGGTACTATAATAAAGGTTGAGACAAGATATTGTCACCTAAAAAGAGGTAGTGTAGCCGCTGGTTTAAGTGAAGGTCAAGAAATAAATGATGGTGTATTTTTAGGTCATATGGGAGCTACAGGAAACGCTTCACCTGGTAAAGAACACCTACATTATGAAGTAAGGGTCACCAAATTAAATAGTAGATTAGCCCCTATAACTAAAGTAGCTGACCCGCTAGAAGGATATATTCCTGGACTATAAGTTGACATTTTATAAAATAACAAATATTTATTATAAAAAAGAGTACTATGATTAATCAAGATTTAAAATCAAAGTTAGATAATTTCCTAGGAAAGGACACCAACATATCAGAAATTTCTAGTAATCCTGAAAGTGAAGAGGTGTGTGATTTAGATACGGGTATCTGTTATACTGTAAGAACTAGAGATGGTCTTATTGAAAGAGTTGAAAATAGTGTTAGAGTTAATAGAAAAATAAATGTAGAGTCACCAAGTGGTGATGTTAAACAACTTTTAAATGGATAATAATCTAAAAAACAAACTACACGAAGAACTAAAAAGATTTAATAATATAGGAAACTATGTTAAAAATCTAGAAGAACAAATTGTATTAGGTACAGGAAGAAGTTCTGGATTCGTAGAAAAACAAGGAAATTCACCAAGAGTAATTCAATTTGCTCAACGTCAAGAAATGGGAGAACAAGAAGAGGTAGCACCTGAAGAAGAGTTAGCGGTTGGAGACGAAGAGGTTGCTGATGAAGAATTAGCAGCTGTAGGAGATGAAGAAGTAGCAGCTGTAGGAGATGAAGAAGTAGCAGTAGGTGACGAAGCAGTTGGTGCTGAAGAAGAAGGTGACGCTGCTGTAGAAGATGAATTAGCAGTCGCAGATACAGGTGATACTGATACTGAAGATACTGTGGAAGTAGACGTTACTGATTTAGTTGACAAACAGAAAGAAATTGAAACAGCTGTTAAAAGTAGTGAAGAAAATATTAGTGGGGCAAATGATAAGTTATCTAGTTTATTAGACAAACTAGATGAATTAGAAGGTACTTTAGCTGATATGGATTCACAATTATCTAAAATTGAAACACTAGAAAAAAAGATTGAACAATTCAGACCACGTACCGCTAGAGAAAAAGTAGAACAAAGAAAAGATTTTGATAGTGGTCCATACAATACCTCACTTTCCGATTTTTGGCAAGAAGGACAAGAAAGATTTAAAAAACAAGGAAAAGAAGAATATGTACTTACTCCTGATGAAGCTAAAGACTATAGTGAAACAGACATCCAACAAAGTTTTAACCCACCTAGTTAAATATAGACATCATTTTTACCCCAACTAGTTGACATTACCATAACACTTTATTATTCTTTTTATAGATTATATTATGTATAAAAATTATGTATTAAAAAAGAAAATTAAAAAGTTATGACAAATTCAACAACAGACGCGGTTTTGCAACAATACGAAAAAAACAAAAACGCAGGGGGCTCATCTACCCAACAAAAGATGTCACAAGAAGAAAGAATGAAAAAATATTTCACTACTATGTTACCACAGGGTGTTAGCAACGGTGAAAAAATGATTAGAATTTTACCAACAAAAGATGGTAGTTCACCTTTTAAGGAAGTTTGGTTTCACAATATCCAGATTCAAGGAAGATGGCAAAAACTTTATGACCCAGGAAAAAATTCAGATGGTTCAGCTACAGGAGAAAGAAGTCCTCTAAATGAAGTAGAAGAAGCTTTAAGACTTGCTGGAGACGAACAATCAAAAGAATTAGCAAGACAATATCGTTCATCAAAATTTTATATTGTAAAAGTTATCGATAGAAACAATGAAGAGGATGGTGTAAAATTTTGGAGATTTAAACACAATTGGAAAGGAGATGGTGTTTTAGATAAAATTATCCCTATTTGGAAAAATAAAGGTGACGTTACAAATCCTGAAGAAGGAAGAGACTTACTACTAACTTTACAAAAAGTTCCGTTACCTAGTGGTAGAGGAGAATATACTACAGTTTCATCAATTATGTATGAAGACCCAGCAGTATTATCTCAAGAAGAATCTAAAAAAACAGAATGGTTAGCTAATGATTTAACATGGAAAGATGTTTACGCACAAAAACCAGTAGAATTTTTAGAAGCTATATCTAAAGGATGTGAACCAGTATGGGATAATGAGTTAAAAAAATATACTTATGATGACCCATCAGCAAAAACCCAAAGTACAACCGAGGTAACTCCATCAGCAGACCCACAAGCAGGTCAAAGTGTTGATAAGGATTTACCGTTTTAATATATTACCAATATGCCATTGAAAAAAAGAAGTTTTGCGGATATAAAAAATAAATTTTCTAAAAAAGCTAAATTTAAACCTGATAGATTTTTTGACCTTGGACCAGCATTCCTAGACGCCACAGGAATTCCTGGTCCAGCAATGGGTCATTTACAAATGTTTTTAGGTCACTCAGATACTGGTAAAACAACAGCATTAGTAAAAGCTGCTGCAGACGCTCAGAAAAAAGGAGTATTACCAGTTATTATTATTACTGAACAAAAATGGGGTTTTGAACACGCTAAAATGTTAGGCCTCGAATGTGAAGAAGTAGTGGACGAAGAAACAGGACAAATAGATTGGGATGGATTTTTCTTATTTAATAATAATTTTGAATATATTGAACAAATTACCGATTATATTAATGAGTTAATGGACGCACAAGATAAGGGTGAAATTGATTATGATTTACTATTTTTGTGGGATTCTGTTGGTTCTATACCATGTAAAATGACGTATGATGGAAAAGGAGGAAAAATGCATAACGCTGCTGTTTTAGCAGACAAAATAGGAATGGGAATAAACCAAAGAATAGGAAAGTCTAGAAGAGAAGACTCTAAATATACAAACACGCTGGTTGTCGTTAATCAACCATGGGTAGAATTACCAGACAACCCATTTGGTCAACCTAAAATTAAAGCGAAGGGAGGTGAAGCTCTATGGTTAAACTCTACTTTAGTTTTTAGATTTGGTAATCAAAAAAACGCTGGTACAAATAACATTTCCGCTGTAAGAGATAAAAGAAAAGTTAAATTTGCAACAAGAACAAAAATTACTATCATGAAAAATCATGTAAATGGACTAGGTTATGAAGATGGTAAGATTTTAATTGCACCACATGGTTTTCTAGCAGCAAGAGAACCTTCAGAAGAAAAAAAATCAATCGAATCATACAAAAAAGAACACGCTGAATTTTGGTCACAACAATTAGGTGTTGGTGGTGATTTTGATTTGAAAGAAGAAAAAGAATTGTAGAACCCACTAATGTATAAAATTGAAAACAAAAACATTAATAGTTGATGGTAATTCATTACTAAAATTAGGATTTCATGGTGTTAAATCTTTATTTGTTAAAGATAAGCACATTGGGGGTCTATTTCATTTTTTAAATACTCTTAGAAAATATATTGTTGAGGAATCTTTTAATAAGGTTGTAGTTTTTTGGGACGGTAAAAACAATAACGCTCAAAGAAGAGAAATATATAAAGAATATAAGAGTAATAGAAGAAATAGATTTAAAGACCAAGATGCAGAAAATTCATTTAACTATCAAAAAGTAAGGACTCAAGAGTATCTAGAAGAACTTTTTGTTAGACAAGGTATATTTGAAAAATGTGAAGCAGACGATTGTATAGCTTATTATTCACAAATTACCCCTAATGAAGAAAAAACCATTCTTACCGCCGACAAAGACCTAACTCAATTAATATCACCAACAGTTAAGGTTATACTAACTTCCACAGGCAAAGTTTATTCCGAAGGAGATTTAATTAAAATGAAAGATGTGAGCATACCTTCTTTTAATATTCCTTTGTATAAAATTATATGTGGTGACAGCTCAGATAATATTCCTGGTGTTAAATTAGTTGGTGGTAAAACATTAATGAATTCTTTTCCTGAAATAAAAAATAAAAAAGTAGAAATAGAAGAAATATTAGATTTAACTTCTAAATTATTAGAAAAAAATAATAATTTTAGATTAAATAATATTAAAAAAGGTGTAACGAGAAACGGAGAATTAGGCTCCACTCTTTATGATATTAACAAAAAATTAGTAGACTTATCAACACCTCTTTTAACAGAAACAGCTATTAATAATATTAAATTAATATCTGAAGAAACCATCGACCCAACAGACAGGGGATGGAAAAACATTATCAAAATGATGATGGATGACGGAATGTTTGAAGTATTCCCGTCAAATGACGATGCTTGGATACAATTTATCCAACCATTTTTAAATATAATTAAAGTAGAAACTAAAAAATTTAAGAAAAATGAGAAATAGTGAAAATATGGACATGACAAAATTTGAATTCCTATTAAGTATGGGAAACAATATTATATGCCAAAGATACTTTATGGTTAGGTCACACATACCCCAATCTTTAAAGTCGGTAGATTTATATGAAGTTATAAAAGAAATTTCTGATGACATTCAAGGTACATTAAAACTAAAAACCACAGATGTTTTAGAAATTTTTCACAGAGAAGATATGTCAAAACTTCCTACAGAATCAAGCTATTTTACGATAAGCTTAAAAAAAGAAAACGAGATAATAATGCAAAGAATATTCCCCTCAAACCTCTATCCCCCAAAGGTGAGGTATTCTGTGGATATTAGACCACAAATTTCTTATTTTCTCCACAGGCTTACTGACGTTTTGTCACGTAAAAAATTAGAAACAATCTACCTAGACCAGGTGATTTAAGAGAGTAAAATGACTATTTATAATAACACAAATATGAGCAACGATATGACAGAAAATTTTGGATATTTAGGATACGTTTTCCAACAGAAACTTTTAAATATAATCATAACAGACAACTCATTTGCACAGTCAATTCTAGACGTTATTAAAGCAAAATATTTTGATAACCAATATTTTAGATTAATAGTACAAATGATAAAAGAATATTATGAGACTTATGAAACTACACCTTCTTTTGATGGGTTAGACCAACTTACTAGGTTAGAGATTAGTTCTGAAATGGCAAGAAAATGTGTTTTTGATATGCTAAAAGAAATTAAAGACGCATCATTTGAAGACCATAACTTTATTAAAGAAAAATCTATAAAATTCTGTAAACAACAAGAACTAAAAAAGGCTATTAAAAAAGTAGAGTCTATTATGGAACAAGGAGATTTTGAAAGTTATGACAAATGTGAAGAATTTATTAGAGATGCAATTCAAATAGGTGAAACTGATTCTAATAGCTTTGAAGTATTTAATGATTTAGAGGAAGTTTTAAGGGAAGATTACCGTCATCCTATCCCTACGGGGTTAAATGGGATAGATAATCTACTTAATGGGGGTCTAGCAAAAGGTGAAATTGGTGTTATACTAGCACCTACAGGAGTAGGAAAAACAACAATATTAACTAGATTCGCGAATACAGCTTATAATTTAGGTTATAATGTTTTACAAATATTTTTTGAAGACAATCCTAAAATCATACAAAGGAAACATTTTACTTGTTGGACAGGTATAGTACCAGACGAACTTAGTAAACATAAAGAGGAAGTATTAAAAAAAGCTAGTGAAATAAAAAAGAATGGTGGTAGATTAGTATTAAAAAAATTACCATCAGACGAACTAAATATATTACAAATAAAACACCAGTTAAGAAAACTTATTTCAGAAGGAATGAAAATTGACATGGTGGTTATTGACTATATAGACTGTGTCCTTCCAGATAGAAAACATAATGATGAATGGAAAGGAGAAGGTTCAGTAATGAGAAAATTTGAAGGTATGTGTCATGAATTAAATTTAGTAGGATGGACAGCTACACAAGGTAATAGGTCCTCTATTTCTTCAGAAGTTGTAACTACAGACCAAATGGGTGGTTCTATAAAGAAAGCTCAAGTGGGGCATGTCATAATTTCAGTCGCTAAAACTCTACAACAAAAAGAAATGGGTCTAGCGACAATAGCACTAACAAAATCCAGATTAGGGCAAGATGGTATTATTTTTGAGAATTGTAAATTTGACAATTCTTTATTAGAAATAGATACCGAACAATCACAAACATTTTTAGGTTTCGAAGAAGACAAAACAGAAAGAAACCGACAAAGAGTATTAGACGCTCTACAAAGAAGAGAGAGAATAGTAAAACAATAAAAATAAAATAAATAATAAAATTAAAATATGGAGATTTCGAATAAAATTTTGTCTGATATTACTGTTTACATGAAGTACGCAAAATATCTACCAGAACTAAACAGAAGAGAAACTTGGGAAGAGTTAGTAACGAGAAATAAAAATATGCACATCAAAAAGTATCCACACTTAAAAGAGGATATTGAGGAGAAGTATAAGTTTGTTTATGATAAGAAGGTATTGCCATCTATGAGGTCTATGCAATTTGGTGGAAAACCAATTGAGATAAGCCCAAATAGAATTTATAATTGTGCATATATGCCAATTGACCATATAGATTCTTTTGCTGAATGTATGTTCTTATTATTAGGAGGTACGGGAGTAGGTTATTCCGTACAAAAACACCACGTAGCTAAATTACCCGTAATTCAAAAACCATACCCAAAAAGAAAACGTAGATTTTTAATCGGTGACTCAATCGAAGGTTGGGCGGACTCGATTAAAGTTCTTATGAAATCATACATGAATGGTGGAGGAAGTAGAGTGGAATTTGATTATTCAGATATTAGACCTAAAGGAGCAAGATTAATCACATCAGGTGGTAAAGCACCAGGCCCACAACCATTAAAGGAGTGTCTGGTTAAAATAGAAGGATTATTAAACGCAAAAGAAAATGGAGAACAACTTACAACAATTGAGGTACATGATATTATATGTTATATCGCAGACGCGGTATTGGCCGGAGGTATTCGTAGAGCAGCTCTTATTAGTTTATTTAGCGCTGATGACGATGCAATGATTGGATGTAAAGCTGGTAACTGGTGGGAACTAAACCCACAACGTGGTAGAGCAAATAACTCAGCTGTATTGATGAGACATAAGATAACTCAAGAATTTTTCTGGGAATTATGGAAAAGAGTTGAACTATCAGGAGCAGGAGAACCAGGAATATATTTCAATAATGATAAAGATTGGGGTACAAATCCTTGTTGTGAGATTGCTTTAAGACCCTATCAGTTCTGTAACTTATGTGAAGTAAATGTTTCAAACATTGAGTCCCAAGAAGATTTAAATATAAGAGTTAAAGCAGCGGCATTTATCGGAACACTTCAGGCAGGATATACAGCTTTTCATTATTTAAGAGATGTGTGGAGAGAGACAACTGAAAAGGATGCTCTTATAGGTGTTTCAATGACAGGTATTGGTTCAGGTAAAGTTCTTAATTATGATATGAAAAAAGCTGCTAGTTTAGTAAAAAGAGAAAATACCAGAGTATCTAAATTACTAGGAATTAATCAAGCAGCAAGAACAACCACGGTTAAACCAGCTGGAACTACTTCATTAACGTTAGGAACATCATCAGGTATTCATGCGTGGCATAATGATTTCTATATTAGAAGATTACGTGTTGGTAAAAATGAAGCGATTTATTCTTATCTTTCACAAAATCATCCAGAATTAGTGGAGGATGAATATTTCAGACCACACGACACAGCAGTAATTAGTATACCACAAAAAGCACCTAAAGGTTCAATAATGAGAACAGAGTCACCATTTGATTTATTAGAAAGAGTTAAAAAAGTAGCTACTGAATGGGTTAACTCTGGACATAGAAAAGGTTCTAACTCTCATAATGTATCTGCAACTATTTCTCTAAAAGAAGGTGAGTGGTTATCAGCAGGTAAATGGATGTGGGAAAATAGAAAATATTATAATGGGTTATCTGTACTACCATATAATGGTGGAACTTATACACAAGCTCCATTTGAAGATATTACCGAAGAAAAATATAATGAAATGATGAAGTCATTAAAAGATGTAAATCTATCTAATGTGGTAGAGTTAGACGATAATACAGATTTATCAGGAGAATTAGCCTGTTCGGGAGGAAGTTGTGAAATTGATGTAGATTTAAAAACTATAGAAAAGGAAGAAGAGCTTGATGAAGCATAGAGTCTCTAAAGAAATTTTGTACCATTTTAGTTGTGGTAATTGTAATAAATGGTGGTCAATAGCTGACTACCATTTATTGTCTATAGACAACAATAAAGATTTAAATTATAATAATGAAATAACATGTCCTCACTGTGGACATAGAGAAAAATTAATAGAAATAAAAAATGATAAGAAATGACGATTGGATAACAGAGTTATACCACCAAGAAGGAAGAAAAGTAGAATTTAATCAAAAAGATTTTTATAAAAGCAAGGAAGGGGCTATGGTAATGACAGAGGATTATCATATTCGGAGAGGCAGTTGTTGTGGTAGTGGATGTAAACATTGTCCATACTGGCCACCACATCAAAAGATGAATAGAGAGTTAAGAGAGGATTTAAAATCAAAAGACCACAGACTTATATAACAATTATATATTTATAATAGATGAAACCATTAATTAAAAAGGTATTAAGAGAATATTGGGAAAAAGAACCAGATAAATGGGATTTGGTAGCTGAGGACCTTAAAGAATGCCTAGAAAATATAATTCAAAAACATAAATCTAATTTTTATGACGACCAGTACGCGGTAATCAGTGCTATAGAGGATATAATGGAGAATATGTTCGCAAAAGTACCACGATAGGTATTTATAATAAAAACCAATTATGCCATCAAAAAGATTTGGAATAGCGTTCCCATTTTCAGATAGTCCAGACGGATTATTTTTGAAAACTACTAAAACACCTTCAGAAGAATTACGTGCTAATTTTATTCATTTAATACTTACTAAAAAAGGTAGTAGATATTTTTTACCTGATTTTGGGACGAGATTAATGGAATATGTTTTCGACCAATTGGATGAACCTACACTCAAGGCTATAGAATCAGAACTACAAGATGCGGTAGATAAGTACCTACCAAACCTACAAATTTTAGGTATACACGTTACCATTTTAAAAGACGCTAACGACGCAGAACTAAATCCAGTAATAAATAGTGATGAAGATGCTAGAGTTTTTAGAGTAGCTGGAACATCTGCTCAGGAACACACAGCTAAAATTAGAATAGAATATACTTTAAAAGATAATGTTTTTCAAACTAAAGACTTTGTAATTATTAATATATAATATGGCACAGAAAAAAATATCATATACGGAAAGAGATTTTTTGGGTCTAAGGAATGAACTTCTAAGACTAACAAATATCTATTACCCTGATTTAATTCAAGACGCGAGTGACGCTTCTATATATTCTTTATTTCTAGATTTAAATGCGGCGGTAGCAGACAATTTACACTATAGTATTGATAGAAGTTTACAAGAAACGGTTTTACAATTTGCCCAGGAAAGAAGTTCTTTATATAATATAGCTAGAACTTATGGTTTAAAAATACCAGGCAAAAGACCATCTGTTGCTTTATGTGACTTATCGGTTATTGTACCAGCCAGAGGAGACCAAGAAGATACTAGATATCTTGGATTATTAAAAAGTGGTTCACAATTTAGAGGAGCGGGACAAGTTTTCGAACTCGTAAACGACTGTGATTTTTCTTCCCAATATTCCGTAGACGGTACACCTAATAGAACAAAAATACCTAATTTAGACGCTAACGGGATAATTGTTAATTATACCATTACAAAAAGAGAACCGGTAGTTAACGGAGTTACAAGAATCTTTAAAAAAGAAATAAGAGATATTGATTCTAAACCATTCTTTAAACTATTTCTTCCAGAAAGAAATGTGTT
>CEUX01103682.1_pt1 | contig 38686 bp, 46 predicted proteins | sample 531361 | NCBI WGS metagenome assembly CEUX01 (sample SAMEA2622736, study PRJEB7988) | marine metagenome | isolation source: saline water (ENVO:00002010), including
ACAGCAAAAAATTCATATTTTGTTTCTATAGTAGGCTCATCCGCGCGCATGTTTTGGGCCGCGGCATTTGCTGTTGCAGCAGCGAGTGCAGCGGGTCCCAAAAGAGCAGCCCCAATGGGGATATTAGCAGGAGGATACTTGTTTTCAATATCTGTAATCAGAATACGACTATTATTATTGGGGATGTTAATAATGTTGTCTGATTTTGTTGGCTGTGCAAGTCCTGTAAGTGGGATGCCTTTAGCCATTTCAACTCTGGGACCAGTTTGTACTTCGACGGCTGTATATTTCATTTTAGAAGTGTCAAACATATCGCTCAGATACAACCCAATATCAAACCCATATTCCCAGCTAGGGTATCCGGATTTATCTTGCCCTTTGGCATTGTCCTTGAAACTCACTACCATGTCGGGGATGTCTTTGCGACCTAGGCGCACAACGTCCACACTGTCATTATCAAAATTAGGATTTAATTGTGTGTTGTAGCCCGTGCGCAATTCTGTCAGATCTACATCTTGTCCAAAAAACCCACTAAAGCCTAATTGATCAAATGAATAAGATTCAGTTGTTGGCATGCGCCAATCATTAGTACTTTCAAAAGTGCCCCATCCATCTGTTATAGTTTCTTGCATCCAAGATGCCACCTTTGTAGGAAGGGCAGAATGTTGATACATTGTGGGCATTGGCTTTATGAACATGCTAAAGCCCAAGGTTAAAAAATCGGTAGCGGTAAATTTTTCATTAGTGATATAATCCATAGTACCGCCTATGGTTCTACTAGCCTTGGTGTTGTGCACTGTGAGCGCATTGCCTTGGGTATCCGACAGTAATAAATTCATCATTCCCCAGTCATCATCTCCGTTAAAAATGCCGAAACCGCCATGCCCCAGCATATCTTTAATATACTGTACTTTTAATTGCTCCAATCCGCCACCTATAGTTTCTCCCACTGCATTAACAGCCTCTTCAGATTCAAAAGGAATCAAGCCATCATTGCAGCCGGGCTCTGATACGATTGGGGGAAGCTGGCTTGCCGGACCTCCGCGTTGCATTGCAGCGCCAATTTGGGCTAAATCAGCGCCGTCGTCTTCTTGTTGATTCTCACACATTTGTCGAACTTGTTCAGGCGTGGCGCGCCCGGCAAGCAATTCTGCGCGCATTTCACAAAACATTTCTTGCTGCTCATCGGTTATACATAAGCTGGGATTTGCCGGAAGTAAATCATTTTCAGGCAATTGGTTTGCAAAATCTTTCATGTCTTGTTTAGTTTTTGGTGGCGCCAAATTGCCCACATTTGTAAAGAAGCGACAAATTGCTTCGCGATTTGGAAGCCCTTGGCGATATTGAGGATAGTCTAATTCAATAATAGTGTCCACAATACTCAAAAAACCTTCACCACAATTGCCCAAAAGTGCATTTGTCATTTCAGCTCTAGTGGTAGAATTTGCCACATCTTCTGTAAAGTTAATAGCGTCTTCTTGATTGGCAAGAGCGGCGCCGCCTGGACCGAGGGATGCCATTATATCTTGAATTGTGTCTTTAACCTGTTCATCGTCAGCGTCTGGTCCACAAATAGTATTCTTAACAAGTTCAGAAAATGCTGTATTGCCGCCCATGGCTGCATCGTTTAATAAATCTCCAATAACTTCTAGCCCTTGGCATGCGGCTCGGCCGAAGATTTGGCATGTTTTGACCATGATATCCATCATAATTTTAATGAGCGCTTTCTGAATCGCGAGAGTTACTCCTTCAAATAAAGCTTTAGAAAAATCCGCTTTTGCAGGATACCATCCAAATGGGTTCTTAAGAACTGGTACTTGAATCTCTTTAGGATCTCGGCAGAATGGTAAATCAACACTCTTAATAAAGTCTAAAGCAGTTGGTTCAAACACAGGAGAAGTGGGACAATCTAAAGCTGCAATAATGCCAGCAACAATGGGGGCGCCGGGGAATTCGTTTAGGCGATCAACAACAGAGAGTAAGTCATCAGAGTATTCTTCTATGAGGGCTGCTATATAAGCTTCTAATACACGAGTTGTGTTTAATTTTTGTTTCGCATTCTGCAAGTCAAATTGTTGTGCAAGAGTTCGTTTTTCGGCTTGTTCATCTTCAGGTGCATTTCGGCGCTGTTTTCTATCATGAGCGACTGCTTGCGCGCTGGTCCACGGAGTTAAAAGAACATCCTTTGCTTTAGAAGCCCAAGGATCGTTTCGACCTTGCTCAGCCGCTGTTCCTACAGCGCCGGCGGATTCGTGCAGCCCTAATTCAGCTACACGTCGCTTCCGGGCTTCTTCTTCTTGTTCTTCGGGCGTTAAGCTTGTATCGCCGGTAGTTTTCCGCGCGGTTGTGGCTTCTGTGAAAGCTGTCTCATTTGCTATCTTTTGTTGTACTAATTTTTGTAATCTTGCTTGTTTATCAGGAGGGAGCCCTATAAAGAAAATGCCAAAATTTTCTAATGACATCGCTGATAGTGCTGACTTTACGATAGAACCCAATGCTTGGTCTAATGTCATTCCGCTCATTAAGCACTTCATGGTGTCTAATAACAGAACCTGAAACCCGCATAATTTCATTCTATCGAAAGTTGTTGCAAACATATCGGATACCGAAACAGTACCACTCTCAGTTAAGCCTGTCATTTGTGCACACAACAACTCAAAACTAAGTTGATCTTTTTGTAGTTCTTTATACGCTTGTTCCTGAGCAAACGCCATTAAGGTTTGAGATTTTTTCGGATCCCGAGGATCTTGAACGGTACCGACTGCTTTGGTAAAATTTTTAACTTGTTGACCAAAAGTAGGGCGGAGTCCTAATTCTTCTTCTTCTTTTTTAAGTTCTTCTAAGTCTTGCTTACATGCTGTTTTATTGAACTGATAGGCAATTGCGTCTCCGATTCCGAAGCTTTCATCAAGAATATTCATTCCTATCTGCTTGCCATCTTCTTTTAGGCGATCTGCTATACAGGTGGTGGCGCGTGGATCTTCTTCACTGTCTTCGGCTCTATAGTTGAACAGTTCTTTTGGTTCAGGTCTTGTAAACGTAAGGAGAAATTCCATCCATGGCATTGGCTCGCGAGCCACAAGCGCTTGGTGCATCTCTTCCATTTGGGCGAAATAGGCCATGGCTGTTTTATCTAAAAGCGCAGAGCCTTTTTTGTTTAGAGATTTTAATTTTTTACCTTTAAAAATTTGTGGCTCTTTACAACTACTAATAAAAGCCTCTATCCGAGTTATTTTATAATCCTTATCAAACGAGATATTTAATTTAGAAATCTTCTTTTTAAAGAGTCCTGAACCGACTGTGCCTGAACTGCTTTTAGGGATATCTAATCCTTTAGAATTCAAAAATGCATCTAAGGCTGGTAAGATTTTGGAGGTAATCGACATGCCCCATACGCCATTATCTCCATAGTCTTCTATATTAAAAACCTTGCTTCCATCCAGAACAATGGTTCCGCCTTTTTGATAACGATAGACTGAATAGTAGCGATTATACAAATGAAGGGCGCGCCGAATGCGTAATATCTTGAGATTCATTGAGGCAGCAGGCTCGTAGGTGACTGTAGTGCCGGTGAATTCTTCATTTGGATCCTCGGGATCCTCGCTATTATCTGCTGCCGGCAAGCTGTCTATAACATGAGAAGGAACAGAATATAGCAACATTAATCGCGATGCTCTTCGAGCGCTTAAATCAAATTGAGTAAACTCTAATGCCTCTTGTACAGTTTGAATAGCTGCGGTGTCTAATTCTTTGTCGAAATTAACGATCAGAGATTCCACAGCTATAGAAGCATGCTGTTTGAATCTTTCATTGATAAAAATATTGGCTTGTTCGCTAGAGTCTGTTGATGAGCCGGCGGTCTTTCTGTGCTCAGTGGCAATTGTAACTTGATATTGGCAAGTTTGTTCATTAAGCCATGGCTCATCGTTGGTTCGCGATTTCCAGTTGGGTACCGTAGCATAGGGATCTTTTTTGCAGTCGGAACAATCCGGCTGTTCAGGTACTATGGGCTGAGTTCCACACTCATCTATAAGACCATCGCCATTCTTATCCTGTAATTTTAAAAATTCTGATTGTGCCATTTTGTCTCTAATAATTATGTGGCAAACACATTCTTACTACAAATGTACTTGTAGCCATAAGGTTGCAAATGGTTGATCTCCCAAATTATCTTATTAATTCGAGTTTGCCATAACGACATTTGAACTTTAGACGTAAATTGGAGCGCTGTCATGGGTGCTGCTGCTGCATGCCAATAAATAGGAGTGATGCCTAGAATTGAATTAAACTGTCCTTGGATAAGGGTAAGACTCATCAATGCTGCAATGACTTCTTCTAATAAATTTGACAATTCCTGCAGTGCGTCTCGTGTGTTTTCTCCGCGAGCAATACCTTGAAGAAAGTTAATTGTTTCCCCTGCTCCTACAAATGGCACACCCGGAACTTCAGTAACTCCTGTGTTATTTCCGGCTATCAATTCAATTGGTGGCGCCACTTCAACTGTACCGCCAAGTGCATTAGGCTCTCCGCCTTCGCCGAAGCCTCGGAATGCATCCGATTTACCAGTCACAATTTTTACACCTTCACGAGCTACTATTCGCACCCCATCAGCCTTAATACCAATAGCAGAATGCCCTTTAATGTTGCCAATATTGCCTTCAGCTAATCCGAAGTTAGTATCAATATTTGTTTTTTGACTAATATAGATTCGTGCCGCATCTGCAGCGAAATTAGAATCCACGATGGCGCCATCAGTAATATTAGCACCAGCCATGCGACCAACCACCAAATCAATAGTACTGGCTCCTTGTGCGCCTCGCGCGCCATAGCCACTTGCCAAGCCGGCGGGGCGGTCTGTTCCTAGAACAATTGACGCATTCTTATATCGAATTTCGTGTTGGCTTGGCGCTGGTCTAAAATTGACAGTGGGTTCTTGAACATCGGTATGAAGAACTCCACTATTTGCAGGAGCGGCTTGTACCGCTTCTGGGTTTTGGGCAAGAAGTGCTTCCAGAGCCATGATTGCGGGCTGTACTGCTGGATTGAACTTCTTTATGCTCCATAATAGGACCGAGGTAGCTGTTTTAGTGTTAGACATATATAAATTTCTATTTTTCCGTAAGGAAGGTTGTTTTACGAGCTTGCGGCATTGGCGGCGCGAACCCTAGCCAAAAAATCGTCCCAGTTCCAGTATGCGCCCGGTGGATCGTTTCCTTGACCCGCGTCATTTCCAGGATCAAATCGACTTGAAGGGCTAAATTCATAATGTCCTTTAATATGTTGTCGATCAATGGGTATATCCCAACGTTTGGCAATTTGCGCTACTAGTTGGGCTACGGCTATAACTTGTTTATCATTGTACATTTTTGCATATTTTCCAAGAAATCCTTCTCCTGGTCCTTGGCGCGGTTTTCCGTTCATTTCAATTCCAATTGATCTCTTATTTGATCTTCCGCGGCCAACATGGTTGGCGATATCTTTTTCAAGCACTCCTTGAACAACGGTACCAGTTTGATCTACGGCATAATGTATAGATGTGTTTGCCGGTGTGTGTACTTCTTTTGCAGTAGGGTGGCATACTGTTCCTTGCGGAAGAGATCCTTGTGCAGCCAACACATCGGAGCATTTTGGATTAGTTATTTTTGCGTTAGTTGTTGGGTTAGTCCATCTATATGCCAAAGTGGGACCCGTGGCAAACCGACGAATAGTGGAAAGAGATTTTCCTGGCTTGCAACAACTTCCATCTGTGGAGTGTAAGATAATATAATCGATGTCTCCTTTTTTGCGATCAGCAACTGTGTAGAATGTTGCTTGATTTTTGCCTAAACTTGTGGGGATCCCAGGAGCATTAGCGGTCCAAGCACCTACTCGCTGTTCTGGTGGTGGGAAATCACCAGGGCCTCCCTGACCTGGAACTGCGGAACTGCCGTCGACGGGAACAGTTGTTATTGCTTGGTTTTCAAATGTTGCGGCTAAATTTGCACAACGTGTGGAAGCCTGAGCGCTAGTTGAACGGACTGAGCCGTCTTTAATAGATGTGAAGGTGGCTGTTTGGGTATTGTACCAAAAGCTCCTACCTTGAGTATATCGCTGTAGCTCTACTTCTACTAAGTCGCCAATTTTTGGTCGAGGTCCATTGTATCCGCCTACCGACATAGCTGTAGTGTGTAATGCTAATAAATCCTGAATGCACGCAAATGAAGTATTGGTGGATGTGGCTGCCTCGCATGGGTCTGTCAGATACTCATGAGGCGAGAAGGCGCCATTGCGCAACAACCGGACTTTAAAGAAAAACCTTCCAATCACATTGTTACTGGGAGCAGAGGCATCATCAGGAGCAGGCAACTCTCCTACAAAATTTCTTACATCTTCATTGCTCATTGGAAGAGGCGCTGTTAAAACTGCCCCTATCATTGTCACAGTTTCTGGGTTAGTATCAACACCAACTGCGTCTCGAACTGCTTGTTTAGAAGCTGCTAGTGCTTCGTGTGGAAAAGAACCATCGGTACTATTAAACGGCATCCTCAATGTCTCCTTGTAACAAGTCAAAAATACTGTCTTTATCTTTATCAGAAAGAACGTCTGTTGGAGTTTTAGATTTCTGTTTCAAGCCAATAATCTTTACGAGTTGTTCGTTTGAACGCTGCATTGTTTCAACATGTTTTGCGGCGACCGGACTTAGATACTTATTTTGTTCGGGATCTTTTGCGATCTGTGTTGCAATTTCATTTAAGAATTCTTGAGCAGATTTTCGATCATCTCGAATGTTGCCAAGAGCTTCGTTTATTAAAGTATCTAAATCTTGATTTTTCATAAGGCTCCGCTTTCCCAGTCGTCTTTAAAATTATAGTATTTTTTTCTAAACTTTTTAAGAGAATTCACAATTTGCTTGGTGTTCAAGCCGGTGATTTCTCGTAGGTATAAATAAATAGCTTTCTTGTTAAAAATGTCGATTTCTTCTTTTGATTCAAAAAGAATATTAATTGCTTGATAAACTTTAAGATCGTTTTCTTTCATTTGGGATGCATCCCACGATTGCAGCTCTTTATAAAATGATTGCCAAAATTCTTCTTCTTCTCGATATGTTATATAGGACTCGTTTGTAGATAAAAACTCTTCTTCATAAGCCTTGGCAATATTATCAAAATCTATTTCACGCTTATTACGCTTCTGTTGGCGTTTTACCTTGTGAATAAACCAATTTTTGGTAATAACAGAAAAATATGAAAATGCTTTTGAGCCTTTTGCAGGGTCATATTTATCTAAAATAGTCATCAGCCATATCTTGCATTCGTCGCGTAAAGAATCACAATTGGGTAAATTGGTAAACTTATATGTAAAAACAATCTTATCAACCATTTCATTAAAAGCCGGTTGAATATATTGAACATAAAGTTCAGTACGTTCGCGCTGACATGTAGATTTAGCATATCTGATTATTGCTTCTTCATGATCGCTAGTAAAATAATGATTTTTACGCCGGGCGCGTCTCTTCTTCTTGGGGGGTGTCGTCATCTGGTCCTTCTTCTGTTGTTGGTGTGTCTGCTTCTGTTAACGAGATAATATAATCAAACGTATCCATTTGATCATTAAAAGAAATGGCGTGTTCCAATAGTCCTCTTAAGGTCTCATCTCCATAAAAAGAATCAAGCTCGTATACAGCTTGCAGGTGATTTGTAAAAGTTCCAACCATTCTTTGTAGATCGTAGAGTTCTTCGGAAATAGACAAGATTCGGATTACGACGGCTCGTGCATAAGCTATTAATCCTATATTCAGGACTATTGATAAGACCAACATTGCTGATAATATTATTTCAAGACGGTTCATAATTTTCCTCTTTGGCTTCTTGTTTCTGTTGTTTTAAAATCTCGCGATTGGCCTCGATATATTCTTTAGTAATCTCGCCCACCTCCGTTTCTGTATCTTCAGGTACAGAGGTTTTAATATTGGGGGTCGTCAGCAGCTTTTGAATTTTGTCTTGCGTCTTGCAACGGGGACACACATTAATTGTTTGAGTAATTCGATGAAATATCATTTGTTCTACATTGCATGCATGGCATTTATATCGATATCGAGGCATTACTTCACTAATGTTTCTAGCTCGTCTTCTGCGACAGTAGTGTCGTTAAGTCGAACAGTGGGTGGGTTCATCACCGTAAGTCCTTCAGAACCTTGCTTAAGCTTAAACCCCTTAAGAACCGGAACAATGTCCGTCTGGTTCATTAAGGATTCTTGGAGCGCCAACATAATGGCACCAAGCGCTTGATTTGATAATTGCATTTCTTCCATTTTCTTTCTCCTTTATGGTGTAAAACAATTAATCAGTCCTTCAGTTATATCTTTAGTAGCTCTCCAGCCTAATTTTTCTAAAGGACCAATATCGGCGACGGAATTTGCAATATCGCCGGTTCGTGCTGGGGTGTATTCCCAGCGTAAATCTAATAATTTATCTATTTTTTCTTTTAATTCATTTAAAGAAGTCTGAATTCCGGTCCCTACATCACAGGCTTGACCGTCGAACTTCTTGGGATGTTTCATACAAAATATATTGGCATCCACTATGTCATCAACATGAATAAAATCCCTGGTTTGAGAGCCATCTCCATCAATTCTTAAGGACCGATTTTGACGAATCATCTCCATCCAAGCGGAAATAACAGTGGAATAGGAGCCCCCGTAGGGCTGATCTTCTGAATAAACATTATAGTATCGCAATGCAACTGTATCTATATCATATAATTGTGAATAAAGTTTGCATTCGTTTTCTGACATAAGTTTATGCATTCCGTAAGGACTATTCGGGATTCCTTTGTCCCCATAAACTGCCGCAGAGCTAGCAAAAATTACTCTACGACAATTTACCTCTTTGGCAAATTCTAACACCCTAGAGGTGCCAAGAACGTTGTGCGATAGCGCTTCTGATGGGTTATCCACGCTCCATTGTACGCTGGGTTTCGCAGCTAAGTGAAATATCACTTCTGGTTTTTGTCTAAACCATACTTTGTTGTATGAATAAAGATCCCTTCTAATATCGCCGTTTTCTTCCGGCAACCCAGCACATAAATCAATTCCACATACATCATAACCTAGTGTTGTAAGTTTGTCAAATAATTTACTGCCAATATATCCTTTGTGTCCAGTTACAAGAATCATAAATAAGCTACTTTCTCAAAATCATACTCAAACATCATCTTGGCTAAGCCAGCAAAATCTACTTGCGGCTCCCAACCAAGAACTCTGCGTGCTTTAGAGGCATCTCCCAACAAAAGAGGTACCTCGTGCGGACGCATCAGTCGAGAATCAATCTCTACATGCTCATTAATATCTAACTCAGCTAATGCAAAGACTTCTTCTAAGAACTCTCTCACTGTGTGAGTTTCGCCCGTAGCAATAACATAATCGTCTGGATCGTCTTGCTGTAACATACGCCACATAGCATCAACATAATCTCCCGCGAATCCCCAATCGCGCTTGGCGTCTAAGTTTCCTAGATATAGCTTTTGTTGCCGGCATGCTCTAATTTTTGCGGCTGCTAGGGTGATTTTACGAGTTACAAATGTCTCACCACGCCGAGGAGATTCGTGATTAAACAAAATCCCACTAGATGCGTGAAGTCCATATGCTTCACGATAATTTCGAATGAGATTGTGCGCAAATACCTTAGCACAAGCATATGGCGATGCGGGCATCAGCCGTGTTTGTTCATTTTGAGGGTGTTCTGGGTTATCGCCGAACATTTCCGACGAAGAAGCCTGGTAAAACCTAACATGCGGACATGCGTTTCTAATTGTTTCTAAAATTCGCAATGTACCCATGGCAATCGTATCTACAGTTTCTTCTGGCACATCAAAAGATACATGTACATGGGATTGGGCGCCCAAGTTATATATCTCATCTGGTTCGTATTTGTCAACAAGCCGATACAGCACTCCCGAGTCATGCAAACTATAATATTCCAAATGGAAATCGGGGTTGTTAAAAATTTGATCGATCCTTTCGGTACAAATCAATGACGTCCTTCTCTTTAGACCTACCACTTGGTAGCCTTTATCTAATAATAATTCTGCTAGATAGGACCCATCTTGTCCTGTGACGCCTGTTATAAAGGCTGTTTTTTTCATTTTGCACCTCTTAAGTTTGGATATGTGTCGATGAACCATTGACAAGACTTCTGCAATGCTTCTTCAAAATCTGTGTAATTTGCAGGATCCCATCCTAGTTCTAATAATTTAGAATTATCTGAAGGTTTTCGATATTGTCCGGCCGGCTTTGTTGTATCCCACTGGATATTTCCCTCGAATTTCATAATTTGTGCAATTAACCCTACCACCTCTTTGATAGAGTGTTCGCCTGTATTTCCCACGTTAATTGGTGCGGGCTCATCATAGTGTTCTAGCAGAAAAAGCAAGATTTTAGCCAAATCCACAGAATATGTAAACTCTCTTAATGGACTGCCATCTCCCCATAACAGCATGTCTTGCTTGGTTCGTTTCGCTAAATGCATTTTATGCATAATTGCTGGCATGACGTGAGAATCTTCCAAATCATAATTATCGTTTTCTCCAAACAAATTATTGGGAATGGCCGTTATAAAGTTGCAACCATATTGCTCTCTGTAAGCGCGGGATTGTACTTCTATCATGCGCTTTGCATGAGCATATCCGTAATTAGAAGGATGTGGTGCACCGGTGTGAAATTGATCAGGGGTCAATGGATAATGGGCTTCGTCAGGGTAAACACAAGTGCTTAACAAAGAAACTACTTTTTCTACCTTATGTCGACGAGAATACTCTAAAACATTAGTATTAATAAGGACATTATCAAGAAAGAACTCTCCCACATATTCAGAATTAGCCTTAACTCCTCCGACGCGCGCTGCCAAATGAACAACCCAATCGGGCTTATGAATAGCAAACATAGCTTCAGTGTCCAAAGGACTACGTAAGTCAAAGTCTTTAGATGAAATATAGATGCCGTTTGGTAAAATAGATTGCAGCGCTGTCCCTACCATTCCACTGCCGCCAGTTACTAAGATTTTTTTAGTCATTGTTAAAATATGCTCCTGAGTTTATTGCCTTGTCGCAAATAAACAGATCATAATCGGGTTTCCCCAATTTGCATTCTGTATATTTAGCGCCCCAATCTTTGAGTTGCTTGTGTGTAAGATGGGTCCAATCAATACCAGTTTGAGTACCTCTGGCTGTCCAATATACAATGGTGTGCCCTGCATCAAATAATTGATTTATTTTTTCAATATTTTCAGGGATAGGTTGTGCCAGGGGATATTCTCTTTCTTTTGCATAAGAGCATATAGTCTCATCAATATCTACATAAATTTTCATTAATCACCTTTTAAGACCCTATGGCTATCGCTATCAAAATGTTGGGTTGAGAATTCAAATAATTCAGAATCTTCTAGTGCAACCATTTGATGTCGCAGACCGCGGTAAACATGAAAGTTTTCGCCGGCTGTTAGGATTTTTTGTTTAGCCGTAGTAAGATCGTCTTCATCTGAATAGTATATCATCATTTTACCAGATTGTAAATAAAATACTTCATCTTTTAATTTGTGATAGTGCCATGAACAGCGCTTTCCTTGATTAAAAAATAAAAGTTTTCCACAGTATTCTTCACAATTTACTATCCATCGTTCCCAGCCCCATCCTTTTTCCACATGTGTCATGGGTAAAATAGTGGTGGATATCTCATCTTTGTTTGCCATTTTTTAAAATCCTTTATCTTCTATAATCGTTGTATATATCTCAGGAAATAAAGCCTCAACATACTGCATTAATTCAGAATCGTCACGCAATTCCTTCATATAACTCCGCCCTTTTTCATGTTTCATAATTTGCCTCCAGCGCTCATTGACTTTCATTGCTTGAGCATTTCCTTGATATTTCTTTTTATCAAAGCTACTTCCAAATCCGAAATTATTAACATATTGTAATCCATTGTCATTAAATTCGAGCCGTAGCTTTTTTGAAATTTCTTTCCTATATTCTTGATCTGTAAACCATTTATTATACAAAATACCAACTTTAGTCATGGGGGTTATAGTCTCGTCGAAAAGATATGAAGTTTCTTTTTGGATCTCTTTAGCGTACATTATCCATAGTTTTTTATATTCACGATAAACTGGCATATCAAGATGCTCATGATTTAGAGAGGTGCGAATTAGACTAGATAGATTGTTGAATGGATCACGCAAAAGAATTATATTCGTAACTTCATCAAAATCACCTAGTGCTCTGAACGTTGCCGGGGTTATTGGTTGGGCATGATTTGCGCCTTTTAATCGATAATTTTCATACGTATACATTAGCGACTCATCATCTGGTGGTCCTGTATAAAGAAAGGGTGCGTTCAAATCCTCAGCTTTAGTAATCCGGAATCCTGCCTCTAATAGATTATTGTTATATACAGTAATTGGGTTCGAGAGCTGGTGTAGTATCCAGTTTTGTACTGCATGATTCCCGCTTCGTTTTAGTCCGAAAAAGTGTATCAATCTTCTACGTGCCATTATGAATCACACCTCTTGTTGGTAAAATCTAAAATACTTTTAGCTATGCGGGAGGCACTTTGACCATCCCATTTAGGTGGATGCATACATGTTTTATATTTGTTTGTATAAATCATCTCTACATGCGCCGCCACATCATCCAATGAACTCAAAGTATTGCTACCCATCTCGATAGTTATAGGGCGCTCGGTATTTGGTCGAATCGTCAAACACGGGATCTTTAAATACGTAGTTTCTTCTTGAATACCTCCTGAATCTGTAATCACAAGCCGGCTTGTAGCCATCATTTTGAGAAAACTACAATAATCTAAAGGTTCAATTAGGTCTAAATTGGGTGCATTCTTAAAAGCTTCGGAAAGTTTCTTCGAATTTTGCATTTTATGGGCGGTCCGGGGATGCACGGGCCACACAATCTTTTTATTAATAGATTGGCACATTTTTAATATATTTTGTAGCGCGGATTCTGTATCCACATTGAAGGGACGATGACAAGTTAATAAAATATTGTCATTATTTTTATATGAAGATTTTCTATATGCATCGCTTTTGGTAACAGACACCAGAGAGTCAATCATCGTATTTCCTACAAAGTGTACACTTTCACTATATCCTTCATAATTTAAGTTTGTGAGTCCTGATTTTTCAGTCACAAAATGTAACGATGCCAAACGATCAACAATCTTCCTGTTTATCTCTTCTGGCATTGTATCATCAAAGCTGCGGAGTCCAGCTTCTACATGTGCTGTTGGAATCAACAATCGTGAAGCGACAAGAGAGGCTGCTAGAGTAGAGTCCACATCGCCATATAAAATTACAATATCAGGTTTTATTTCTAGAAGCTGTTTGGAGATTCCCTCCATTAAGTATGACAATCGTTCAAAGACACCTATATTTGTAGGAATCTTTAAATTTATATCCGGTGTTCTCATACCCAGGGATTGAATAATGTCAGCCGACAAGCTTTTATCATAATGTTGTCCTGTGTTGATTATCGTTTGAGTTCCGTAATTAATTGCGTTAATTACAGGAGCCGCTTTAACATAATTGGGTCGAGTGCCTACAATGTGAACAATCTTTGTCATAATCTATAATATTCTTTCATCCACTCTACAGTTCGGGCAACCCCCTCCTCCAGTGATAATGTGTCCTGGTGGTTGAGGTCAGTACGTGCTTTTTTAGCATCCACAAATTTATCTTTAGTGGTTAAAATTTCTAAATGTTTCTTATAGGTGACGAGCTTTGGATCGGCGCCGGTGGCTTTAAGAATCATCTCTACCAATTCTTCTATAGTGTGATGGCTCTGGCTAGCGATATTATATACTTCCCCATTTTTAAAATTATCAATAATATTAGAGATGGTACGCGTGCAGTCATAGATATAGGTGCTAGTGCGCGTGTGTCCCTGGAATACAGTGATTGGTCGATTGTGTAAAAGATTATATGTGAAGAGACAATTGACGCTGCGGAAGGGGTGGTACCACTCTCCGGGGCCATATGTATTGAAAATACGAATCAAAACTGTTTGAGTGTCGTACATAATTTGCGAGTTTTTAATTTGCATTTCGTTGACTTTTTTCGATATCGCATAATCGTTCATTTGATTAATTGGTGTTTTTTCTAATATATCTTCATACATCACATCTTTATAATCACCATAAACTTCTGATGACGAGCAGTGTACAAGTTTAAATCCATGCTTTTCTTGTAGTCTAATGATGTTTTTTAATCCAACAGCATTACTTTTCCAAACTTGTTCATAAAAATGTTCGCCGTTCCAACGACCAAATTCTGCGGCGCAGTTAAATACGATATCCGGTGCCACATATTCAATGACATCTTTTATTTGACGATATTCTCCGATATCGCATCGAAAATAAGTGTCATCTTTAACTTTCCCCAATCCATGCCCATAGAGTTCTTCGGCATGAAAAAGATCAACGCCAAAAACACTATGACCTTTTAATATCAAGGTTTCGCTTAATTTAGAGCCTACAACTCCTTTTGCGCCAGTTACTAAGACTCTCATCGTAATTTTTCCTCACGAATCTCTAAATTCTTTTGCCATGCCGCTTTCAATACTTTGGTATCAATGCCTAGGCGCTCAGCAAATCGAATCATTGCGTTAATATCTTTAGGAAAACAATGTCCACCAAAACCAAATTTGCCATCTGGTCCTGGAACGGTTACATGCGAATCGCCTACGCGACTGTCGGAGACCAATCCCGTAACAGCATCATCCCAGGTCACTCCGAAAGAATGTCCCACTTGATACATCTCATTCATAAAACTCAATTTAACTGAGAAGAAGCAATTTAACATATATTTAACGAATTCTGCGGTGGTGCTGTCTGTCACCAAATACTTCATAGACGAAAATCTTTTTTGATAAAGACTTTTTACTTTAGAAGCTGCATCTTTTTCATCGCTTCCAATTACAACTTGTGCTGCATTAATAAAATCCCACTTGGCGCGCCGTTCAGTTAAAAATTCAGGATTAGATACAATGTTAAGACCATATTTTTTCGAAAGTCGACGACAAGTGCCTGGGATGACCGTTGATTTAATAATGATCGTCTGTTCAAACGGATCAACAAGCTTGCTTACCTCCTCCATGCTCTTTTCTATATATGAAAGATCGATTGACATATCTTCTCTCGATGGTGTTGGTAAACACATAAAAATAAAATCTGAATTTTTAACTGTTTCCTCAAACGAATGTGTGCTCTTATTAGGGTCTAAATCATATACCTTGACTTCGAAATCATACGAATTGCTACTTCCAAATCCAAAAGCGACGGCCGAACCTACAAAGCCCCCACCAATTACTCCTACACTATATCCTGTGCCCATTTTATCTCCTTGTTTGTAAACTTAAAATTTTATCTGCGATTTTCTTGGCTAGCAGATTGTAGCCCTCATGTGTGTAATGCACATTATCAATGTAATACTTTTCTGTTCCACTCATATCACATATCTCAAAATTCATCACCTTGGATAACTTTAAAATCTCTTTGTTGTATAGATCAATATAATCACAATTCTTTAAATACAAAGGCGTAAATCCTAATTGTGGAAGCGTAGCAACAATAGGCATTTTACCATGAATCTTGGCAATTGAAACAATCTGTCTTAAGTTGTCCCGATAAATCTCTGGAGGTATAGCGCTTTGAGTGTCGTTGGTGCCAATCATAATGATCGCTAGCTTGGCTTCTTTGTGTGCTTTAGCTGCGTTCCATGCTTTTCGCAAAAGATCTGAGCTGGTGTCACCACATTTGCTATAATTATGACAATAATAAAACTCTCCAGTCGCTTCGAAGAGAAGTTTTCCTAACTCTGCGGGATACGAACGCCCATATCGATCACGGGCGCCATACGTAATAGAATCACCCAAACACAATATCTCATTCCAAATCATTTGATTCCTCCATAAACTGCATTATATCTTTCAACATCTGTAGCGTCGTAAAGACAATTTGACATTCTAAATCCTTGTTGATCTAATTTTTCTTTAGGAAAGACAAAGTGTTCTTCACGCGTTGTCGATTCTTTAAGATCGCCCAAAAATACTGTATTTCGTGATACTCTTTGCATCTCTTGTATTGTTTGAAGTGCGTGTGCTTCATTTGGAAGATATTGAAAAAGTCCAAAGCAAAAAACTCTATCAAAAGAATTGTCTTCAAAGGGTAAGCTATTTGAATCAGCCACTGTTATACAATGCGTAGGGAATAATTCTTTATGCTTGTTTATAATCGGCTCTGAGTAATCCACTCCTGTATATGCATAATGAACTTGTAGCTCTCGTGCCAAGAAACCACATCCACAGCCCACCTCTAAAATCTTTTCTCCATATTGAAACTCGCCCAAGCTAGCAATTTTATCACAAAGCTCTTTACTATTAAATTCGATATTTAGATGCTCATATCCATCAAGAAATAGCAAGTCAGTGCTATCACTATTGCCTTTTGTATCCCAAATGTTTTTCCAAAAATTAGTCATTGTCTAAATATTCCCAGTCATAACTGTTTCGATATGAAGACCAAGGAATGTTTGTATCTTTATACATTTCCCTTAATTCTTCTATCGGTATTGATACTCCATGGGGCCAACCTTTAGCTTTTGCATTTCCTACATCAAATCCCCATTTTGCAATAAAGGCAGCATGTGCTTCGTTTTCCCACTTATTATTGCTTATGCGCTGTCCGCGGCGGTTGGGGTGCAAATGGTGTACATGAGGATTCCACACGTTCCATAAATTATGTTTTAATGCAGAAAGACACCAATCTTCATCAATAAGCATTGTATAGCGTGTCCAATCTTCACATGCTCCTACTTTCTTCATTGATTCCATAGGGATCAGCATTATTGCAGACATGGGTCCATGAATTTTTACAGGCGCATTAGGATAGTCGATGTTGTTCAAATCTCGATTGTGCAATTGAAACATTGCACCCCAATTTGCGCAATCTTTATAAAATCCTGCGCGCATCGTATCAGTAACCATTTTTCCTTCATGTTTGTAATAATATTCAGAAGTCGAGGTTATAAAACCTAACTTATCTTGATGCTCTAAAAGCGGCTCAATTAACTTTGTAAAATAATTGTCTGTTAGAAATATAACATCATCATGACTAATAAGCAACCATTCAGCTGAATCTTTATATATTTCAAGAAACTCATTAAAATCTACAGCCCAAGAATTAGTTGTAGCTTTAATTTCTAATATTTTATTTTCTATTGATAATTTACGAAAAATATTAAAAGTCGGTGAATGAAGATGGGGGTCTACTACTACATAAAATTTATAGTCGACGTCCTTGTTCGTTCTGTGAAAGGACTCAATTGTATCATACAGATTATCAAATCTTGCATTGTCGCCAGAACATTTTATAAAAACTATTAATTTGGATTGGGGCATTTCTTTCTACCATATGATAATAACATTTTTTCTTTTGAAAATCTAATCAATTTTCTATCTTTTGTATTTCGTTGTTCACTATCCTTCCACTTCCAAGAGTCAGGGAGCAGGGCAACTAATTTTGGAATAAACCGCAATGTGGGATATTTCCATATAAATGGAAGTTGATAAAAATACTCACAATCTGCGTGCTCATAATCATGAATTCGCAATGCGTCTCGTAATCCTTTGCGTGTAAAGGGTTTAACATGTGTGTAATCATCCCAAAAAATACTTTGTTGGCTTTTCCAATCGGGAGTTAGCCCAATAAAAACACCACCGGGCTTTAATACTCGCATGCTTTCATTTAAAAAATTTTGTGTATTTACAACGTGTTCCAAAACTGATTTACTATAAATAAAATCGAAATAATTATCGGGATAGGGAAGTTGTTCTGTCTCAATATTACAAGTTTTAAATTGAATACCTTCGACATCTTCATCGCGAATATCTACTCCATGTAGTTCCAAATCACCTTGTGCTCCAAATAGCTTGAGAGCTTTTCCTGTACAGCATCCTATATCTAATATTTTGGGTGTTTCAGTGCATTCATAATCCCTTATAAAACGATTATAAAGATATTCACTTAATTGCGTAGGGTATTGATTTTTTTCATCTTTTGGATAAATAATTTCTGCATATTTACTCATCTTATATTCCTTTAACGTTCCAGCCGCCATCTACAAATAAATCTTGTCCAGTAACAAAGCTTGATGCATCGGATGCTAAAAAGATAGCAGCCCCGGCCAAATCTTGGGGAGTACCCCAACGTCCTAAAAGACTTCGTTCGGCTCGTTGTTTTCTTTTTAAAGAATCATTCCAGCTATTTTCTGTCATAGCAGTGCGCATATATCCCGGGGCTATGTTGTTAGCGCGGATTCCATATTTTCCCAAATCATAGGCAATTGCTTTGGTTAGTTGTTTTAACCCACCTTTAGAAGCTACATATGCTACATTTCCTGGGAATGCCAAGTCAGAGTTGAGGCTTGAAATGTTAATAATGGATCCTGCTTCTTGTTCAATCATTCGACGACCCACTATTTGTGACAATCGAAATGGTGCTTTAACATTCACATTGTGAGTGTATTCCCAGTTTTCTTCGGTATATTCTTCAAAATTTTGCCCACGCGAGATGCCCGCATTGTTGACCAATATATCAATTCGACCGTAGGTATTAATTACATAATCTACCATTGCATCTAAAGCTTTCGAAGAGGTAATGTCACATTGATAATAATCACATTCGTGGGATTCGACCGTCAATATATCGACTGCCACTACAGCGGCGCCGGCTTGTTTTAATGCCATAGCAATGGCTTTACCATTACCTCGGGCGGCACCAGTAACAATTGCTACTTTTCCTACAAGAGAAAACAGCTGGTCAACATAACTCATCGAATAACCATCCTGTTTATACGTGATTCTTCAGCGATTCCTTCTCCATCAAAAGACATAATAAAGGTAACATATCGAGCTACCTCTTCGGGAGTAATAAAAGTACTAAAATCTTGCCGAGTGTCTGATCTTCCCATTTCACTTTGAACTGAGCCAGGAGATACACTATAGACTCGCACGTTATGCGGTTTAAATTCTTGATAAAGAGATCTAGAAAGTCCTAAAAGTGCGTGCTTTGAAGCGCAATATAGCCCTGTTTCGCCAGAGCCGTTATATGATGATGATGAACCGATATTGACTATTCGTCCCCACTTGTTTGTACACATCTTTTCACCTAAAGTTCGAGACAATACAAAAGGCACTTTAACATTAATATTAAAGCAATTATCATAATCCTTTATAGAACTCTCTAAAATCGATTTAATAGGAAAATAACCTGCATTGTTTATTAAAATATCCACAGTTTTTTCTTCCAAAGAAGATATCATTTTTGTAACATCGCTTTCATTGTTGAAATCACACCATAAGGCTTTTATATCAACGTTATAGCGCTCTAGTTGTGAAAGCAAAGTGGCACATTTAGTTGCCGATCTGCAGACTAAGAGCAAACTACAGCCTTCCTTAGCTAAGTTTTTTGCTAAAGCTGTTCCTATGCCTCCTGTAGCTCCTGTAATAAGAGCTGTTTTGCCGCGAAATACGCTCACTCGATTTCCTCTACAAGTTCAATAAGTGCCCCATCCGGATCTTTGCAAAACGTTAATTTTACCTTTCCATCTGGGGAGTATTGAGGAACGCTGTTAATAGCATAACCGTTTTCTCGAATGCTGTCAAGAATAGAATCTAAATTTCTAACCGTTAATGCAAAATGAGAACACCCAATATGTGTAATATCGTTCTCTTCTGCTGTGCGAGGGTGAGAATGATATTGCAATAATTCGATCATGCCGTTTGTTTCATCTTTCAATTTTACTGTTTTCACATGCACTCCTTTCAAAGCAGAAAAGTTATCTATATGTTCTCCGCTTTCGTCCATAATGCGTGCTACTTTAAAGCCTAAAATATCTCTATAGAACTTTAAAGATTCCTCTACATCAGTGACTGTAATTCCTACATGGCGCAATTTCATAAAGTATCTACCTTTCGTAGTTTGGCAGCAATCTCTTTTTCCTTATCGGTGACAATTTTTTCATTACCACCTAAAGCTTGCTCAATTATTCGAATGTAATTAACCAGACGCTCAAGACCAACCAATTCTATTGATGCAGCTTGGTCTGATCCGTACATGGCTCGATCTAGTGTTATGTGGCGCTCCACACTAGTGGCGCCCAAGGCGGCTGCAGCGCACGAAACAATGAGTCCGCTTTCATGACCGCTGTATCCAACATCGCAATCAAATTCATCTCGCAATGTCTTCATTACATTCAAATGTGCGTCTTTAGGAGCCATAGGATACGTGCTGTTGCAGTGCATTAATTCAAAAGGGCAATCTGCCTCACGGAAAATTTCTACCGCCTTCTGGATTTGCTCCGTAGTGCTCATTCCAGTTGAGATAAACGTATATCTTCCTTCTTCTGCAATTTTTTCTAGTAGTTCTCGGTCGGTCAGCATAGCTGACGCGACTTTATTGTATCTTAAGTTAAATTGTCGTAAAAACAATTGGCTGTCAATATCCCATGCCGAAGCCAGCCATTCAATACCAAGCTCTTTACAATATCTATCGATTTCTTTATATTCTTCAAGCGAAAATTCTAGTCCGTTTTTTTGTTCACGATTGGTCGTTCCCCATGGACTTTCGCGTGGACGATCTAGATCTTCCTTCGAATAAACTTTTTCTACGGTACGTTTTTGAAATTTTACCGCGTCACTGCCTGCGCGCGCTGCGCCGGCAATTAATTTCTTTGCAATATCTAAATCGCCATTATGGTTAATACCAATTTCGGATATAATAAATACCCCTGTTCTCTCACCCATGTTTCTTCCTTTTTAATATTTTTGACACACAGTTAGTGTCGTTTCTTATTTGTAATTTTAACATATCTAAATCAAATTGGCAATCAATATCTATTATTTTTTTACCTATTTTAGCATAAATCTGCTCTCCATAGGTACTACCACTCTTGATTGTGCTTTTTTTGATTATATCTATATGTCCGTTTGCTTGAAATGTTTTTGGAAAAACTTGACGAGGCAGGTTGCTATAATCAGTAATTCCATTAAAATCTTTAAAAAAACCTCGACAATAGTTATCTTCAACTTTGTATACCTTATACGGAGATTCATTAGTTTCATTAACGCTGCGCAAGCTCGTTAATTGTTCATAATGAGCATAGTATTCTATAATAGCTGAATCTACATATTCGGGAACTCGTAACGGAGTAGTGGGACGCATCAAGGCGACATCTTGAACTGGTACGATATCAAAGAAATGATTTAAAAACTGATCATCAGTTGAATTATCTAATGCGAATTCTTGGGGGCGCATAATGATCTGGGCGCCATATTTTTGCGCAATCTCGGCAATATGTTCGCAGTCAGTAGAGACATAAATATTTCTGATATTTGTGCATTCTTCGCATAAAGCTATTGAATAGGCGAGCAGTGGATGACCCGCTACATCTACAATATTTTTATTAGGGATCCCTTTGCTGCCTGAACGAGCCGGAATTATGGCATCAATACTCGGCATTTATATCTCTACCACATTAGAATGTTCACATTGTAATAAAGCATTCAAATAAGAATCTAGTATTATACGATCTTCATAATTCTTTAATACGGTTTGTTTAAAAGCTTGTATTTGGGGACCTTGAGGGTGGCTGAGGTTCCCAACGGCAACCTGTTCGCGTCCCCGATTTGTATGACCGGGGCGATGAGAATTAGCAGGCATATCGCCTTGTTGATAAAAAGAAAACCCTGTGACGAATAGCTCTTTGACTCCGTGCTCAAGAAGCATTAAAATTGCCACTTGCCCGGCATTGGGTTCTACTCCGTATATTCCATAAACTTGTTTGTAATTTTTCATTCCTATCCAATGAAACGGAATATTAAAAATATTAACTTTTTTAAAATTTGCTACTACTTGACTTTCATAATCATCAGGCCATGAAGCCCAATTATTATCAGCTCCATTATTTTTAACACAAGGACAAACTACAAATTTAAGATATTTAGAAATAATAGATTTAGCAACTAAACGCTCTCCAAATATATCTATAAAAGCGCCTCCGCAATTATGAAATATAATGTCGGTTCGATCTCCATAATCAGCTTCGTAGCCTGTGGCATGTACCTCATTAACGCGACATACAATATCGTAGGAATCAATTAGATCTCCTATATTGCGCCCGATTAGATGAGGGGAAGGTCCTACTATGGCTACCCTCTTATCTTTTAAAATATTTAAGAGTTCTTCATTGGGTTGATATTGCATTTTCAATTTCCTTAATAACTCTCTTGATGCCTTCTTCTAGTGTGATTGATGGCGACCAATATTGTAAAATATGTTCAGGGGGCTCTTTACGCCAATTGCCATGAGTTAAATCTGTTGTTGTTGCGGGCTCTATAGTCACATCTTCATAATTTGAAGCCACTTGGGTCGCTACATCCATTATGGATGTCCACACGAAGCTGGTTAGGTGGTAATCTATACTTTTATCAATTTTTTCAAATTGTCTACTCAGCCCATAAAGCGCTCGACAACAATCTTCCACATGTAATAATTGGCGCTCTTCGCGTCCATCTGTCAGCATATCGATGGTTCCGGTTTGAAGAGCTTTTAGAATAAAATCGGTTATAACATGTGATTTTTCTAAATCTTTTTCATATCCATAGACATTCCATAACTTAATGTTAAGTCCTCCCAGTGCATTGGTATAGCGCTCGCCAATTGCCTTGCATAGCCCGTATGTAGAGTGGTTCATGTCCGACATCTGACTTGATGCAAAAATAAATGGTTTTTGGAGGTGCCTCAAGATCTCAAATGTGTTGGACATAATTTGGATATTATTTTGTATAAAATTAAAAGTATCCTGATATTTGCTTAAGTATTTGGCGCCTCCGACATCAAATGCCAAGAAAAACACAAAATCCGCTTCAGTGGTATATTTTACTAAAAGTTCGTTGTGCACTAATCGCAAGTCTTCTTCTTTGCTTTCAACAATATCCAAAGTATATACTACGTGTCCCTGTTGTCGCAAAAATTGAACCAGTGGTGCACCTATTTGCCCGGAAGAGCCGAGTACTAAATATTTATTCATGAGTCTCGATGAGTCCCTGGTTGAAAGCTTTTAAGACGGGTATCAATTTCACTCCCGTCTGGTCGAACACGCGTAAATCGGACAGGCAAATGCATGACATTTACCTGTGAGTTTACTAAGTGCCACTTTAAAAGCGTTTCGGCTGTGATATAGCCGCCGCTCTGTACGAAAGAGTGAGCGCTATCTACCGTATTAAAATAAATCTGCATGTTTTTTCTATTGCCGACCGCAAAGCGATCATTGTAGCCATTAATAACGCCCCCAAAAGTATTATGAAAATCAGGAACATATAGACTATTCAAGTTGGCTTTATTAAGCACTGGTCCAACTTCTTCGAAATACTTAACATCTAATCTAGAGAAAATTACTCGCTCATATTGAAAATTTTGTTCTTGCTCATAGGTTGTTAATATTTCCCCGCAGCGCTGCCGCGATTTAATCATTTTATAATATATTTGAGTAGTTGTAGTAGGTGGGGGCCAATTTGGTTTAAAATGCAAGCCTTCTAAATTATAATCTGGCTCTGTCTCTATTAAGAGCTTTTTAACCCGAGAGCCATCAAAATACTCAGATGCTTTTGATGCGTGAGGATTGTCTGCTATCAAAAGAAAAACATCTGCCCCTGTAGTTTCTATCAACAGATTCTTAATGTTTTCATGTGTATATTCCAGGCTGCGACAAGTGCCTGTAAAGCAGATTGCTGTCTTCATATTAATCCTGTAGTAGATGCGCAAATTCGGTACGGCATGCCATAAAAACGCCGTGACGGTCCGCAATCTCATCAAACACCACAGTCCATGATTCAGAATCAGCTAAAATATCTTCTCGGGCTTTTTCGGTCTTAAAAGACATTGTATCATCCAATAATACAATCTTAGTACGATCTTTTAACTTGTTGAATTCGGCGCGTGTAGAAAATTGACCCCCATCTAACAACAAAACATCAATCTCCTTTGGCAATTGTTCTAAAATATTTTCGCATTGTCCATATTCTTTAATATTCCTGGTACGCCATTCTAACCAAGGGTGTTGTTGAAATCTTGAATGTTTTTGGACTTCTTCAGCAGACACCAATTCTTCCGCCTCAATAATGCGCCCATAAAGTAAATGTAGCTTTATCGTTGGGGAGCGCATTATCAAGGTGATCGGATCCCAATACCGGCGAGCTTGTTCATAAAACTCTATATTAGCCTCTAACGAATACAGTGCACTTTCATCGCGTCGGTGAAATAATGCATCCATAAAGCACACGGTGCTTCCTTCGCCATTCCAAGTACCAACTTCTACGTAATTCTTAAAATTTTTATTAAGAGATAAATTGTAGACCTGATCTCCAAAAAATGTACCTCTATTTATTTGTCCTGGCATCTATTGTGTTCCTTTGGTGACCGCTTCTTGCAGGCGCTCTCTATGTTTGTTGATTATTAAAAAATCATCATTTGTATTGGTATTATAACTGGTTTGTGTGAGGGTGTCAAATAATTTTTCATCTAATTGGTTCCAGTTATCTAGAAATATACTTTCTACTTTGTGATAATCAAATACCCGTTTTATAACATTTTTAATACTAATAGGTATTGAACCGACTAATAATGTTTCATAATTTCGATGAATGTCTGGTCCGCGACCCTCTAATCCGATTACAAATTTGTATTTATCTAGCAAAGCATAATAATCAACTAAGCTTTGTTTTTCAGTTTGCGCATGAACAAACGGCAACCGACTAAGTGATTTAAACAATTGTGCTCGTTGAGGATTTGTGCTCAAATCATGATACGGTAAGAATATGCCATTTTCTTTTTCTTCAAAAGGAGTGCGACATTCTTGAATTTGTTCCAAAAATTCTTGATACCCTCCAGGTCGATCTGGTTCTTGGAAACCAATCGGCATTGGAACAATGCGCTCATCATCAATATCTGGCGGATTAGAGCAGATCCATTTATTTAAATACGGATGTTGCAGAATGACTTGATAAGTGTTTCCCCCATCTCTTCCTAAGTGATAGGCGGAAACTCCAGTAATAAGATTAAATTTCGTATTAATTTGATGTAAAAAATGGTTCTGAAAATATCCGTTTACAACATAATCAGTTTTTACGAAAATAGTCTCATTAGGTTGTAATTTTGTAGTGTTAAGAGGTGGCAGATCGTGTAAGCGAGACGTGCCGGCATTTGTATAAAATTGAGGCGGCAAATCTAGTCCTTGTGTCGCCATTAATGGCATCCAATTATAGCAAATATATTTCATTGTTCTATCCTTGATAAAATCTCTTTCCAAGATTCGTATACCTTTTCTTTTCTTTTTTTATTGTGTTCTTTCATATTTTTTGATATAGCATTTAAATCTACTGTTTGTAACAATTTTCCCAAATGTTCAAATGAATCAAAATATTGAATATAAGGCATATTATCTTCATCGTAGAAGTCTGACAGTCGGGCCCAGTCCATCATATCGGCATTATTGTTAAAGTTATTGGGGTCTTTGATTCCAGGAAAAAGAACCGAATTTGAACTTAATCGATGTATTTGGTTCCATGATGTTTCTGATAGGACTCCATGATGTGTGTATTTTTCACGCAATTCATATAACAGCCCCCAAGACGGAAAAAACAAAGGAATATTAGCCGTATATTGCTCGAAAATCGACATAGTTGAGACATTATAGGGTATATGTACAATACCCTTATAGTCTGCTAATTGCTGCCATGTGTATCCTTGCGAGAGTGCCTGTTCTTTATCTATTAAATTAGCAATACGAATTTGCGGTTTGAATTTAGAAGAATATAAAAAGTGATCGCCGGTGCCGGTATATTGGGCGTCGGTATATTCACAAAGACTAGGAATATGTTGCCAGTCCCTCTGTGTGAATAATTCCGTGTATTTTTTATCGTATTTGTTATTTGCAACGGGAATGATTAGTTCTTTATCTATCTGTTGCTGTAAGTATCGATTAAACTTGCTCCATTTTATCATATCATTAGAAAATGGATCTTCATATCGTGTACTTGCTACTGTAATAATGGGTTTATTAAATTTTTCATAGAGTAATGCAAAACATGGGGTGTGGGTCACTATAAAGCCGTCATATTCTTCTAAGTCTGATTTATAGCAATTATAAAAGGCTTCTATCATGTCGGAATCAAGTTGGCGCCATGTATGTTGATTGACCACTTTCACCTGATCGGTGGGGCGCCCCATTAAATGCGCATGTCCGGAGATGCTCCAATTCTCTACCGAGTGTCCTAGAGCCCTGAAGATATGCTTAATATCAGCGATAACTGATATGTGTAAATCTAAGTTAAAAAATTTCATTTTAAATATGCCTTGAGGGCGTTAATGTGTTCTTCAACTGTTTCTTCATTTTCATCGAAAACTTGTCCAACAAATTGATAATCTTCTCGTGGCGTTGGAAAGGGGTTGCCGCTAAAAAATTCATCATGAACCAGTGCATTATCTCGAATATGGGGTATAATTACCTGCGCAAAGAATTCATAGTCCGTGCCATATTTGTCTTCTTGGGCGAAATGATTAATCATGTGTGTCATTTCTGGCAAAATGCCTGCCTTTACGCCCCACATTCCTCCGAGCACCGGAAATTTATGAAAAGGGTGATCTCTCATGATGTGAAATCCCTTGTCACTAGCCAACCATTCATCAACAGCGGCTTTCTCGCGTAAATTTAATCTCGAATCTGTGTCTCGTGAGATCATAGCTTCTACTCCTGGCTCAGAGGCAGGAAGAAACCGCCAAAACATCCCGCGCCAGTCGCCCCATTGATTCATAGTGACGATTTCTACATTTTCTAATTTTTTTAACTCTAACTTAATAGGAAGGGGAACACTAGAACCTACGTAAAATCGGCATATCCAATCAGGATATATTTCTTGCGCTAATTCCGCATTTCTAATGGCTCCTACCAAATATTTTGGATCGTGGCCCCATAAAGAAAAAGTTATTAATTTTTTTGAATTCATAAGTATTGTGATAAAGAGTAGTTAAAGAAATTTAATTCTTTTTCAAACAAAGTTTGATATAGTTTTTCGTTCGCAGAGCTATAAAGAGATTCGCACCCAAACATTCCCGGGGTACCCATCCGAAGTTCAGGAATTTGATGCTTTCTTTCTATGTTTAAAATTTGGAAAATGCGTTCAACTTCATTATTTAAATCTTCAAATCTTATGTAATCATCGCATGCTGGAATATTATCGACAGTGTATTGATTCCAGTTTTCTTCCGGGGTGTATTCGTGTTCTAAAAAATAATGAAACAAGCCGAAGACTTGTGCAAGATTGCGACCATTCTTGTAAGAAGGGTATCGATGGAAAAAGTTTGATACGGCTGTTGTAGCAGGATGGCGTACACTTGTAAATTTAAAATATGAATTAAATATTTCTTCTCCTACCGCTTGCTTAACCTCTGTTAGAGGAATATGAGCAGCCCATTGCGAGGGCTGCCTTGTTCCAACCCTGCCGTAAGAGGTTATAAAAGGTTCTGTTTCGCAAGCAGAATTATGAAGATCCCATGGAATATTAAGTTTGCCTGATTCTAATGGTGGACAACAATAAGCAGAAAATAATCGATAGAGAGACGAGCTAGCTGTCTTAAAAGTTTTAATATAAATAAATTTATGTCTATGAGATATCAAACACATCTTATTTATAACGCTCATAAACCTCGGCTTCCTCCTTTTGTTTCCATCCAAAATTATCAGGATTTGTAGAAATTCCTGTAGGATTAAAATAATAGAGTCCCAGAATTTCATTTTCTATCTTTTTAAACAAGCTTCCTTGGCTAGCCGCTCGTAACCACATTTCCCAGTCGCCGGCTGATTTGTATTTATCGTCAAATTTTCCATATTTTTCATGGATTTCTTTTCTCCACATTGGGCTTGCATGTGGCATGTTTACCATTTTAAGATTTTCTAATGAAAATGGCGGAAAATTATAGCGTCTTCCATTACAACTATTCTTCTCATATACTTCATTAGGTTGGTCTGTGATTAACATATCTGCATATACCAAATCTATTTCTTCGTTTATGCTGAGTTCTGCCGCATGTCGTTCTATGGAATTAATTGCTTTCCGATCATCTAAATTTGCATTTGTAAGATATTCTCCGGTGGCCATCTCAATACCAATATTCCATGTGCTATAGATTCCGGGATCTTCATCAAGCTTTTTATAAACAATATTATCAGGGAATTTATTTTGATATTCTAAAATAATCTCCTCTTCATTTCCAGGGGAATTGGCATTAATCATGATTAATTCACATTTATCTTTAAAGACTGTTTGGCGTGTAATATCTTCTAAAAATGGTCGAATATACTCATCACCATCATACACAGATGTGATAATAGAAATCTTAGGGATATCCTCCATGTCTATTTGTTTTGGTACAACGCCTAAAACACCTTCTACAAATTGAGCGTATTGGTTTTCAGTAGTAAATTCTTCATGTAAGCGCTCGGCGTTCTTCTTCCAGCGGGCTTGGCGCTTCTTTTTATTATCGTCGTAACAGAGGCGCATTTGTTCCTTCGCCGACTGTTCGCGGGGATAAGCCCACATGGTGCCTTCGCGAATAACGTCTTTCCACACAGCTTCTTTGGGAATTGGTCCCAAATCGAATGCCACATTATAAAAAGTGTCTTCTCCGTTTGTATCTACAAGAAAATCCAGTTGTCCGGACCACCCAGTAGCCACTACGGGTAATGTACTGTAAGCTGCTTCAAAAATTGGCAACCCAAACCCTTCGCCATGAGTTAGTGTAACAAAGGCTGATATTTTCGGATGGCAGTATAGTGCGTGCATTTCTTCGTCAGTCATATCGCCGTGAAGAAGATAAATCTTACATTTCATATTATCTTGTTTCACCTGCTCAACAGCATCTCGAATGTCTCGAAATGCCTTAAGCTTATCCATATGACAATTTTTCATTACATTGGTCTTCAACACTAAGCCTACTTCATCATCATGAAATTCTTCTATAAACCATTTAAGTGTGTTCATTAAATTTTTTCTGGGACCCATTTGGGCTACACATAAGAAATTAAATTCTGTGGATATATCCAATTCTAACGAAGCTTGGTCCTCATAGGTTTTGGTGGGATAATTAACTGCTACGATAGGCTTAGTCAGCTTGATTTGCGTAGTTTGCTGAGTGTTAGGATCGTGTGCCTCGTAGGATGTATAAGCATAAGTATTTTTTGAGTGATTAGAGACTACTATGATCCTATCTATCGTTTCTTCTGCTTTTATGATCCATGCCGGATCAACTGCGGTTGTCTCCATTCCAGCCGTGTAGCCAATGTTAAAGGGCGCCATACGCTCCCACTCGTTGGGGATTGTAACCTGTAGCGACATGTCGAATCCGGCGCCGGAATGCACATAGTGAATTGTTTTTTCAATTGTCTGATCAATCCATAGACGCTCTTCATCTATTTCATTTATCCACGATGTTTGTCCCCATTGTAGAGGCTGTATATAGACATCGAACAGGTCGGGTCGACTTCGTAAAGCGCGCATGGCGAAGCGTGCCTGTTCACCATAGCCTGAGCGTGTCAATACTGGTCCTTTTAATATAATTTTCTTACGCATTATGCCACCTCCAATAAATGCCACCGTTTGTAGCCTTGTCGTGTTTCCCATGAGCCATGCTTTTCAACAATTTCGTCCATTTTTTTCACCCATGTCTTTTCAAAATTTTCAAAATTATAATTTTTTCTAACATGCTCTCGTCCTTGCAAGCTAGCTTTTTTATAAGCTTTGGGGCTCATATTCAAAGCTTTTTTCATAACACTGTGAAAATCTTTTTGGGCTAGTCGATCTTCATAAATATAGGGTACCGTCAAAGAACCAATTATAGCTTTAGATGCCGGTTGGATTCCAAATCCAAACCAATTTTCACCATCAGTAACCTGTTCCTGGAGTCCTCCGGTCATGTTTACAATAATGGGTGTTCCACAAGATAAAGATTCTAATGTGGCTAGCCCAAAACCTTCTGCATCAGAAATATTAATAGTGAAATCTGCCGCATTGTACATGTTGGCTAGATCTTCTGGTGGTACTTTTTGAGTGGATATCTTTACTTGTCCACTGGTCAGTCCCAATGCTTCAATTAGATGAGGCAAATCTTGTCCATGAGGATCTCTAGCGTCTGTGTGCATCAACAATACAGCCTTATCGTGCCCTACGTCGTCTAAGAAATCCTTGAACCACCAAATGATTGTACCCGATTGTTTACGACGAGCATTCCGGTTATTCCAGAAAAATAACTTTTTTCCAGAATTCTCTGCGCCTTCTAATACACGGTTTCTTAGCTCTTGTGCAACTTGAAGTTTTTCTGGTGTTTTAAACTTATAGAATATATTGGAATTTACCGCGTGAGGAACATAACAAGAAGAAACACTTGGTGCGACTTCTTTTACTATAGCGTCTGTAACCTTGGAAATGCAGACAACTTCATCGGTTGATTCATAAAATGGCGCATTATACTTTGGAGCGGGAAAATTATCCCATACATGATAATATACCATTGGCATTACCGCGCGTACTTCGTTTTCGATCTCCCAAAGCCATCCATAAAATCGAGGATCGGTCATAAACCATAAAACATCTGGTTTTTCTTTTTGCATGATTGATCGAATTGCTTCTTGTGTCCCGTAACCATCTACAGGAAAAATTTTCCAATCGTTCCCATAGGGTTCAACTGATTTGGGAGTATAGTCTTCGTGCCTCATGGCGCCACCCAAAGAAATAGCTTGATATCGGCCGGTTTTGAGCAGGGCTTCAATAAAATATTTAGTTTGGGTGCCTACCCCTGACGGACTCATGGGGTGATCGGATATAGTTAAAATTTTTGTTTTTTTCATTTGATTCCTTATGGGCAATGTTTAGTTTTATAAAATTTGCACCCATACCCAGAAGTGCATGATAATCTGTTTTTAATATAACGCTTTTTCTTGATGTTCCAAAGAGCAGTATTGAGCGTCTTAAGCGCATTCTGTGTCTTTTTTGGACCGCTGGTCACTCTGAAGAACTCAACGCGATTGTTCTTGGCAGTTCTTTTAAGAAGTGCAAAGTGAGTTTCAATGTCTTTGGGATCCTGACATGCCGCCAGTGCAAAAAAGTGCTTATACAGCGTAAGCTGGTAAGTTGTCATTTTGTCGTTTTTGCGGCGGGAATCCCATCCCCATGAGCAGGTTTTCCAATCAAAGATGTGGATTTTGCCATCAGGCGTGACAACAATGGCGTCGATATAACCTTTAAACCTGTAATCTTCTTCACCTTCAATATCAACCATAAGAGGGAATTCTACAGCTAAAACTTCATACTCTTCAAAATAATCATCTAATGCGTCTTGAATCTCGGGAAGGATCTTCTTTCCTTGTTCTCGCATATCAGATACAAGTTTGGGATCGACTTCAACATCTTCCGGCAATTTAGCTAAGTTTTTCTCGAATGATTCTAGAAAATGCTCATCATCATTAATGTCTTCCTTTAATAACTTCTTTTCACAAACATCATGAATCGCAGTTCCAAAAGCGGTAAAGGCGTTTCCCTTAAATCCGTCAATTTTGTCAATTCGAGTTAGTTTATGATAAAATGCACAATGAACCCAATCTTTGAGTTCAGAATAAGATATATGTGGCACTACCACTCCATTTTTTATATTATAACCTTACTAGAGGTCACTGTCAAGATTTTTTATTTCATTTAAAAGGGTTATTTTTTTATAAAGCTGTGGGCTTACCTTTTTAAAGAAATTGTGATTGGAATATAAGTAAAAGTCTGTAAACCCTGTGGCGAAATATTCTCTTAGCGAGACTGCTGCGTAAGCGTTAATAAACAAACCCATACATATCATCCGTAATTTATCTTTTCCTACTTTTTCGAAAAGAAACTTATCAAATTCTTCATCATATTCGGTTTCCATAAACCACTTAAGAGGCGCCTTATAATCTAAGGCCCATAATTTGTCATGCAAAAGCTTTCGTTTGCGTAAAAATTCATCTCGAATCTCTTGATCACCATAAATTTCATAGCTATATGGTATTTCAATCGAATGAGCTACTTCGTGCACAAAATCATCGAACATGTCTTCTTCATTGTCTTGTACATTAGATACGTGCAAGATCCCATCTTTGTAAAAGGCATTAATATTGCGTTCTTCAAATTCATCAAACCATCCGATAATTATCATTTCTAATTCAGACAATAAATGATCAGGAATTACGCTTTCTAATTTAGCTACCACTCTTTCGGCATCAATATCCTCGTTATTTAAATCATCTTTAAAATAAACGTGAGTTCCGCGAGCGGTATAAAAATCACTCCTCATTTCCAGCAGTTGTTTCTGTTTCTGTTTCAAGTATTGTAGCATCTTCTAATCCTAGTTGATATCCTCTTAAAAAATTTTCTTCAGCAATCGCAAACATAAATTCAGGAAATTCTGCCGCTACAGTTTCAGCTATCATATGTACTGTCACTTGCTCATCCTCTGGCTGTAGTTTGGTGCCGGTATAGTTCACTAAGAACTCTTTTAATTCACTATTTCCCTCTACTGGGGCTGCTAATAAAGGATTTGAGTGTAACTCTTCCTCTGTAATTGTAGTATCTGTATTATCGTTCATAATAACTCCTATTTTAGTTATAACACAACTTTACGAATAGTGCAACTCTTTTTATAGCACTTTAGATGCAAGAGTGGCTACTTCGCTTCTTTCACCCTTCTTAAATGTAACATGTCCTGCTAATGGATATTCTTTAAATTTTTCAACTGCGTGAGCTAATCCATTAGATGTCTCATTCACATAAATATTATCAATTTGCTCAATATCACCGGTTAAGACAACTTTTGTACCATCTCCAACCCGAGTAATGATTGTTTTGATTTCATGCATGGTGAGATTTTGTGCTTCATCGATAATCATAAACGCGTTTGCGATAGAGCGGCCGCGAATATAGGTTAAGGCTTCTATCTCAATTTTTCCTTTGTCAATGTACATTTCTAAATTGGTGCGATCTCCCATTAAAAATTTAAGATTATCCTGAATTGGCATCAACCATGGAAGCATTTTTTCCTCCATAGTACCTGGAAGGAATCCAATATCTTTCCCGAGTGGTTGTACTGGGCGTGATACAATTAGGCGCGTGTAGAAATTTTGTTCGGCGCGCAATCCAATAGTTTGTTGAAGTCCTGCAGCAATCGCTAATAAAGTCTTTCCAGAGCCGGCTCGTCCGACGAGGCTAATAACTTTAACTTTAGGATCCATCAATAAGTCGATTGCAAACGCTTGCTCCTTGTTCCTTGAATTAATTTTCCAATCGGGTATCGCACTATAGATTACTTTTTTCAAAGGGGTGTGATGGTTGTAGAAGCGCGCTAGCGCGGATTTCTTAGGATTCGCATTGGATACCATCATTATATATTGGTTAGGATGCCATATTTCTGGAATATCTTCTTGGGTTATAAGGATTTCCTCTTCGTTGTAAAATCTATCAATCACTGCGTCATCCACCAAATATTCAATAAACCCTTGATATAGTTCAGATGAGGAGGTGACGGCTGATTCAATTACATAATCTTCTGCAGAAATCCCAATAGCATCGCAAATTACGCGCATATTAATATCACGCGATACTAAAACAGTTTTCCGTTGAGGGTTTTCAACCTTAACTGCAAGACCTGTAGCGATAATGGTGTGGTCTGGAATTCTAAGATCTAAATCCGGAGGAAATTGCAGTGAATTTTTCAGGCATGCGTATGACATTACCTTTATTATGCCTTTACCTTTGGCAATTCGAATACCTTTATATAGATCTCCCTTGCTGCGCAATTCATCTAAAATGCGAATAATTTTGCGTGCATTAACGCCTACTGAATCTTGACGCTTTTTGTGCTTATCAATCTCTTCCAATACCTTTAAAGGGATGAAAATATCATGATTATCAAAATTATAAATTGCTTCAGCATCGGTCAAATAAACACTGGTGTCTAAAACGTAATTTTTCTTAGCCATTATAATTAAAGTGTTGGGGGCCTTTATACTAACCCTATATAGTTCCCTTAGTCAAATTGCACTATATTGATATCTCTCAAAGATAGTCCAATCAATTGTATTTGTAATCCACTCAATGACATTTGGGGATAAGTTTTTTAGGTATTTTTTCTCTAGATAGTAATCTTTATAATCCCAATCTGGATCGATATATTTTAAATTTACAGGAACAGGATCGCAGCCGGTTTTAATGTTTAGTAATTCGGGATGTATTCTCTGGAGATTATACTGCTTTTCAAAAAACTGCAAAATAGATTTGTGGTCTCTTAGCACATCTTCGTAGCGAATCACATATTGGGTTGTTTCACCCCATCTTTTATAACGTTTATTATACGATTCTATTAGTTCAATAATATTCTCTTTTTGCAAATCTAATGGTTTTTTAGGATCTAAAAATATATATTTGGTTTGCAATTCTTGAGATTTTTGTAAATATAAATTTTGAGTATAGCGCTGCATGCTTTCGATCCAAGCGTAAGGGTTTTTAATGTTCAAAATAGAAATTACCTGATTTGTTATTATTTTGTCATATAAAATTTCATATAATTCTTGTCGGCCGGCGCAGCTGTAACTCAAGTGGCGATTCGAATCTTCAATAAATCTTTCTATAAATTTAGCGCTAGATGGAGAGGGCTCATGCTTCCACACTACATTGTCTAATACCATAATATTAGAATAATTTTCTTCTAATAAGGCTTGTAGGTAGTTTGTACCTGTTCTTCGGGCGCCGTATTGATGAAAAATAATCATTTGTAGGTGTGTATAAGATAACGGTTTTAAGCGTCCTAGGATGACCGTAAACCCCTGCCTGCGTGACGTTCGGCAGCCACGTATCGTTATTATTTGCCCGACGATACAGCGGACGCGGATCAATCATTATTATGATCTTTCCAGTCTAACCAAAAACCGATTCCTACCAACGCATGCATAATAAGCGAACTAACCACTTCTATCATGTCGTGATAATCGGCAAAGTGCAAGTGTACATGACCAACAATCCAAAATGGAATTGCAAATTGTTGGCTATACCACACTAACGAAAATTTTGTAAATTTTTTCCAGTTAGCCATCGAGGCGATTCGTCAAATACTTAACATCTTCAGCTACTGTGCTTTTAAATTGTCGAACATCAGATTTCAATGAAGCTAGTTCATCAACCAGTTCGTTAATTCGCAAGCGCAACTTAGTGATCTCTTGTTTGGCTTCTTTGAGTTGTTTTGTGTTGTTAGAAACAGTCATGTTTTCTCCTTTTGTTATAATGGCTGGGGCAGCAGGACTCGAACCTGCAACTTCGTGGTTAACAGCCACGCGTTCTGCCGATTGAACTACACCCCAATTAAATAATTTTCCTATCCACCGCATGAATCAATTATGCTACCTAAAGCTAACCCTAAAAGAATCAGGGCTATAAATTCACAATATAATTTAAAATTTGGCATTTGTCAAGTTTTTTCCCATAAATAATTTTTCCACAACTCAGACATTTCTGCTTCTGATACCGATTTGAGTACACTCAGTTTAGGTTTAATAGGTTTTTTAAGAGGGTGCATTCCTGATTCTTGAGGAATTTTAGCACCTTTCTTCTGGTTGCATTTTTTACAAGCTACAACGAGATTTTCCCACGTATTTCTTCCGCCGCGGCTTTTAGGAATAACATGATCTAGAGTAAGTTCTTTAGGGGCAAACTTCTTAGCACAATATTGACACTGGTTGTCATCACGCCATAATATATTAGGACGATTTGGCACCATTCCATTAAAACGAAATTTAACAATTCTATTCAAAATAATAACCGCCGGCAACTTAAAAGCAGATGACACTGATTTAATTTCTTTTTTATAGGTTTCTATAGCTTGGGCTTTTCCTACAAAGCACATTACTAATGCTTCGAGAGCATCTATAATTTCAATAGGGCGGTATGAAGAATCAAGTTTAAGTGTTTTCATTTTCTTTATATTGTCACCCATATTATAACTAGGGCCGCACAACATTAGAATTACTTTTCAGAAACGGGTGCTTTATAGCGATGAGGTGGTTTTTCCTCAAATTGTCGAACATTTTTAACAAGATCTGATGAACTTGCTAATTTTTTATCCCCGCCGACACCCCACAATAATTTAATTCCATTTTCTTCACACACTGTTACTTCTGGTGTGTTGGTACTGCCTCTGTCTCCGCCGTTTGCAAAATAATCGGGCTTGTGGCGCAGGATGGCATCACAAACTGTTCCATCTCCATCATTAACGGAGTCTACGATAACCACGCCCTTAACTGCATTTAAAATTTCTGCGCGCGCGGAGAATTCCATAAAAACAAATCCCTTTTTTCGGAATAGCCATTCATCGGAATTAGCAATCACAATAACATCACCATATTCAGCTGCCGCGCGGATTAATCGGATATGACCGGCGTGTACCGGATCAAACCCGCCTGAAACCATGACAGTTGGTCTTTTTTCTTTTTTATTTTCATCAAACATCTTATTGTGAATTGTCATTATTTTTTCCCTTCTTTTTGTTCTTCTTGGGTTCTGGGGGGTACCATGATTTGACTTTGAATCTTGAGCCCGCGGGCCCGCATCTCTTTACTTTTACCAGTAGTCTATTATCTGTATTCATTGATAGCATGACTGCTCTTGTACTGTCAGCTTCTTCATATGTATCAAAAATACCTTCTTGTTTCCAATTCTTGTTGTTTTCATTTTGTGGGTCCACTATATCCTCCTTGACTCCTTTAATATTATAACACCTTATAAAAGAAAGTCAAGTATTTTTATAGAACAACATACCCTACTTCAATAAGATCTCCCGGATCGGGTGCAAAATCTAAATAGACAGTATTGTTGCTTTCTGTATAATTCCACAAATTAGTTTCAATCCCGTTACGATATACTATAATACTCTCTACTAATGGTACACGAGTTAATGTAACATGTTGTTGCGCCCCTACCAAAAACGTGCTGTCTGAGAGCCATAATTCCCAGTCGCTACAAATATCAATCGGAGTTTTGCCATAATATGTGGCCAAGTCAATATACCTGTAGCCTATATCATAAGTTCCCCATGATGTACAAAGACCATCTTCTACTTGTACAATAGATACTACATCATGTTGGACATCTTTAAAATGATCTTGAAGCCAATCATGGAAGATGTTTGTAGGAATTGCACCTTGTTCGTCTTCATCTGAAACAAAGATGAATAACTTATCCGCTTCGGGTCGAAAGAACATGGCGCCTTCTTGGGTAGTAGTTGTAAATTCATACATGGATTGAAATCCTTGTTCTAACCAATCATCTCCAAGAGTGTAGGGTGCCATCAAAAAATCAATCAAAAGAGCAGTACTGTCAAAAGGTCCTACGAAGTAGGGTTCGCGGGTGAGCCCAGAATTAATAAAGCCAATTCGATAATCAAGAGTGATTTTTTCAATATCTTCTCGTAAAAGCTCAACGCCGGCACTGACTTGCTGAAAATTATCTGACATAGAACCCGAAGTATCCAGGATAATCAATATGTCTAATGTTTCAGGGGGTGATGGTTGAATTAGCGAATCTACCACCACTTGTGTCGGCTGGATCTCTTCTACTATTTCATAGTTCATCCCGTAATCAGGTTCACAGCCTAATATCATTAAGGCGCTTAAAAGTAGTAATTTTATCTTCTTAATGGTCATCGCAGTCGCAAGGAGCGAATCCGCAGCAAGGACAACGGAATGCCGGCTCCTCACTATTATGTAGTTTCTTCACAAGGAAAGAGATTCCCTTCTCGCACTTTTGTAATAGTGCCTTTACCGTCAATAAAAATTTTGTAATCATAATATGGATCATTTTCTAGTACCTCCAGAACCACCGCTTTAAGTCGTGTATGAGCAACTGAAGATGGCAAAAAAGGAGTATACAATACCCATTCATCTATTTTAAACTTCCGGATCTTCATCGCTACTAATGACTCTCTCGATATGTCCCTCCGTCACATATATAGTCTTCCCTTCGGTGTATACCATATAGTGAAAATCGGTCCAGATCGTAGATTCTATAAATATTCGATCATGTTCGCTTAAAACTTTAAGTATTATAGCCGGGCGTTTTTTATGTTTTTTTCTTCTTTCTCGTAATAAGACCAAATCGCCGGCTTTAATTTCTTCTATAAGTTTTCCGGAGGACATTCCTGTTGTTCTTCTTTTTGGGTGCTAATAATTTCATGTAATTTTCTAGGTGATAAATCGGATTGATCATAAATTTTAATCACGCGCCAATTAATCACTCCCGCAATTCTAAGAGCATACGCAATCCACTCACTACAATACCACTTGTTTTTGCCTTTAATACGGAAGGGTAAAAATTGCGACATTATCATTCCAATCCAATCGTATCTGCTACCGGCTGTATCTTCATAAAAATTTTGAATAACTTCATGCTGAGATTCATTTATTTCGAGAGATACAAAATCCCAATTTTCTAAATCAAAATCGGTTTTAATTCTTTTCGAAACTTCGGCATT
>CEUX01055245.1_pt1 | contig 37429 bp, 45 predicted proteins | sample 531361 | NCBI WGS metagenome assembly CEUX01 (sample SAMEA2622736, study PRJEB7988) | marine metagenome | isolation source: saline water (ENVO:00002010), including
CTATTGAGATATAAAAAATAGATACTAATATGTTTTTTTAACTTATTCATACTATCTTCTTGAATCCCGTGAGTTGGGGATTCATTTGCCTGTTCAATCATAACTTTTGTTATAACATTAATTAGCTCCGTTTCTGTTAGTATAATTTTCATATTAATCTAAGTAACTCATCCAGTCTTCATATTTTTCAATATCAATACTACCATCATCATTTGTATAATTTTCAGCTCCCTCTTCATATTCTAAACTGTCCATTAAAGCATCATATAACATTTTTCTTTCATATTTTTTAAGGGACCCTTTACCTTCTTTCTTCAGTTTTTCCTGTAGTTTTTTTATGATTCCATCATACATCTCTTTATTTTTTCTTTTTTCGTTTCTATCAAAAGAGTTCCATTGTCTGATTTCTAAATCTATAAGGTCGTAACCCATTATTGGGGATATCTCGTCTGTTTTTATTTTATTTAAGATGCTGTCAATATAGTCGTTGTCGAGTTGTATGTTAAGCATGTTTATAGGTTCTTCTTTTTTAGCTACAATTTCTACAGCGTCTATTAAATTCTCAGCGTCATCGAAGTCGAAGTCTATAAATGTTACTCTACCACCTTTTATTGGTATATCATTAATAACTTGTGTTGTTTTTCCAATAAAACTAGCTATTATATCATATGTTCCTAATTTTTCTATTGGGGCTATGGTGTATTTTCCTTCAGTGTTTGTTACAGCACCATATTTGGTAGCTACACCACTTGGTGTCATAAGTTGTAGGTTTACGTATGGTAATGGTTTTTTATTCTGTGTAACCTTACCTGTTAATGTTCCTTTATCTGTCCAGTACTCTGGGTCCGTACTTATTGTAACCTCTACGTTTTCACCATCAATATTTTCAATGTCTACATCAACACCATCTTCTTTTGGTATTTGTGCGTCTTTATCGACTACCATTGTTATTTGGTTTATTTCACCGTCATTGGTTTTTTTAACCTCAACACCTGGTTCACTTTCTAAATTTTCCTGCAGGTCGTGTCTATAATTAAAGTTATGTAAACTTCTAATCCTTTCTTTTTCTGACTCACTTAAGATAAACTTATTATTCATGATAGTATTTCTTTATAAATAAATATAAAAATTAGCATAAAAAAAGGCCACCAAATGGGCCTTTATTTTATTTGTGTATATGTGATATTAAGATTTATTCGAAATCAGTACCTTTCTCATCTCTATCTTCATGGTCTTCATCATAACCCATGTCTTTTTTAAGATGGTCTAAGTGGTCTTTGATAGCGTCTATACGGTCTTCCATAGACATTTCTCTTTTTCTATCTTCACCTTCATCCTCTCCATAGTTGTAAGTTTCTTCACCTTCACTGTCTTCGTGCATGTCTTCATGCATTCCTTCTTCCATTTCATGCATTCCTTCTTCCATTTCATGCATTCCCTCATCCATATCATCATGAATATTAGTTTTCATTTTTTGGTCGTCAAAATCTGAATACACACCTATTACGTCTTCTTTATAACCTTCTTCTTTTTGTTTTCCAGTATAACCAGGTCCTTTGTACATCATCGGAGATTCTTTAATTACTGAACCAGCTCTATGTAAGCCTCTAATTCGATTTTTTTCTTGTTCTGATAGTATCATAATTTTAATGTTTTATTATAAATATAAGTTAAGTACTAAAATAACCCTTTCATTTTATCAATAAATTCTTTTGAAGCGGCAGAAACATTATCACTTGGATTTAATTTTACTTCTTTTTTAGTGATATTTTCTTTTTTATGTCCTTCGTCTAGAAGTTTATTTACGTTTTTTATGTGTTCTCTTTTAAGTTTTTGTAATCTAGTCATAATATTTTTATTAAGTTATATCTTTATATTCACGGTCTGCAACAAATGGGTCAGGCACATTAGTATCCACAGGGTATTCTGTTTCAAAATCTTTGTCATGACCTGGTCTAAAGTTTTTTCTAGCTTGTGAAACAAACTTGTCAAACTCTTTATATTTTTTTTCTAATTCTTTTCTTTCTTTATCTGATAAATCGTGTACTAGGTTTGGGTCAGGATAAACCTTAAAATCTTTTTTATCTGGTTTGGGGTCGTCTTGGAATATCATACTCCCTAAAGCAAATTTTCCTTCGTGAAGCTTTCGTATTCTAGTTTTTTCAGATTCAGATATTTGTAATCGTTTTCTCATATTATATAAATATATTTTTTACTATCTTTTTCTAGACGAACCTTTGCATTTACCTTTATTTTGTCTTTTTCTTAGTTGACAATCACTTATAGTGTCATAAACACATCTTTGTTCACCAACTTCATCATCACAACAACTATCACTAAATTTACCATTTTTACATTTTTTACAACACGGGTCCTTTTTTAATGGTTTTTCGTATGAACCTTTCTTAACCAGGTTTTCAAGACCAGATAGTACCTCTTCTTCACATGGTGATGAATTAAACGGACCTTCAAATGAAAATTCGGATGAAGAACAGATAACATTAATAATTTCTTCATTATTCTCCATCTCGGATACATCTCCACTTCCTTGGTATTGTACACATACAGATTCATCGTCAAATCCTGGTGTACCAACTAAGTCGTCAGCTAAAATAGTAACCCATTGTCCTGGTGTTGGTTCACCTACAGCTGACCAAAATTCATTAGGGTTGGAGTTATTAGCTCCTTCCATACAACCAAAAACTACATCTTCCAGAATAGGGGTTGTCCACCAATGTATAATATTTTCAGTATCATCATCTATTACTGAACCACCACAAGGAGGTAATTCTGTAATATTACCAGCAACGTAATCTAGTACTATCTGTGCATTTGCTTCCATATCCCCAACTCCACTAAAATCACAAAGATTTGTAGGACATGGAATTTCTGATGGTGATATAATACCTGAAGCTATATCATTTAATATATACGCTTCCTGTGCATTAACTTCACCATCACCATTTAGGTCACCAGGAGTACCACATCCCCAGGTAATTATATCTGTACCACCACATGGGGGTAATTCGTCAAGAAATCCTTTTTGGTAAGCATATAGTACCATCATGTTATCTATAACATCCCCTTCACCACTAAAATCACATGGTATATTAGTAGGACATGGTATAACTGAATCTTCTAAACTAATATTTCCTAATGCAACACTAACATAGGTAAAGACATCCCATGGTGTTATTTGTCCGTCACCATCTAAATCACCCATCATATCTGTGCATTCTATTTGTTCTGCTGTTACTGGTGGTGGTGGAAAAGCGTCATCTAAATCATCTGGTTCTTCAGGTGTAGGTTCTGGAGGTGTATCTGTAGTTAATGTTATGTCATCATCAGTATCTGTGGGAACTCTATCACAACATTGACTATAATCAGAACAAAACTCCTCCATTCCGTCATCATTATAAAAACCATATTCTAATCCATGACAACATTTTGCTAACTGCATTGCACTTAGGTCATTACAATCTGAAGCAAATGGATATGTTATTATATCATCAATAGGTGTATGGGTATCTATATCCTCTAGGTCTTTTGTTGGTCTTATGTCACTATCGTCATGAACAACAGGTGGAATTGTGTTATCCACTTCTGGTGGTAAATCAGTATATACATCCCCAGACATTAACTTATCATCACGGTCTTTCATGATTTGTGCTAAGTCTTCAAAAGCAACACCCACATAAGCACCAGCGTTTTGTTTAGTGGTACCCTGTACGTTAGAACGTTCTTGTTCTAATAAGGGTCTAGATTTATTATAACCCATTAGAAAGCGTACTCTATTTAACTCTTCATTAATCATATAAAATAAATATCAATCAACTATAGATAATCAACCAAAAAAAGGGGGGTCGGGGGTCACGACGAAGTCGATTCCGGTTCCGGACTCATAAAAAATAGCGTATTTTCCTAAATTTTTCTGAAAATTCTTTTTTAGGGTTTTAGACTAATTGTCAGAATAGGGTCGCGTTTCTCAGTCACCATCAAACATATCCACAATCCAGAAGATAAATTTAAACATTAGAATAAAAGAACCAAATAATATAATAATCATGGCTATTTTACCACCCATTCAATTAATAGTTTTTTTATGGGTTTAATATAATAGTGAAGAAAAAAGGTTTTAATTTCTGGTTTGTTTAACCTTCTACGTAATCTGTTTTCCCATATAGTAGCAGGACAAACCAAAACTGGGGAAAACATTAGATGTGTAATCCATATGTTAATAGGAACCCATATCCAGAAAGGTTCGTTAAAAGTAACATAGAACGGTGTTAATATTGTTAGTATTATAAAAACGTGGTGGAAAAACACTAATAAATAAAATAAAATTTGGTATGTAGGTTGATTCATATACTCTATTTACAACGTTATACAAGTATAGACCATAAGTGCTATAGATAAAATACTCATAACAAGTATGCCCCAAGACTTTTCCGTCATGTTACTTAACATTTTTCTTTTTGGTTTGTTCGTGTACATGACTAGTAGTGTTGATATAGTCATCAGCTTTGTTGAGGTAGTCCGCTGCCAAAGTTACTTTATCCATCCACCAAGAAGGAAGACTTCCTCCAGTTTCACTTAGTTCTATTAACTTTTCCATGATATCTCCAGCATCATCCATTATTAGTTTACATTTTCTAATAGCAGATGGAATATCTGTATGTCCATCTTCTTTAATCACTCTTTCTACAAGAGTAACTAAATCTGCTTCTGTTAGTTTAATTTTTTTCATAATATTAATTTTTAGTTATAAATATCTACTTCTCTGTTACAATGTTGCCTCTATTATTAATCTCTCTCATATTGTGATAACCTCCTTCAGTATTGGGTATATATACGTTTGTCATATAAGAAAAGTTATCAAGACCAAACAATCTATATATTCTAGGCATGTGGTAATCCATTAGGTAATGTTCATCAAGATTATAAAGAGACCATAAATCATCAATACTAGGAGGTTCTTCCATTGGAGGGGTATTAAGATATAAATCCATAGTAACATAATTACCGTCATGATAAGCTATCTTACCATCATAAACATCAATGTCTGGTTGATGTTTCCTATGATTAAAATCAATTCTATCAATTACAGGGTAAATTCTCTTAATGTCTCCATCGGGAGAGTTAAGGTATTTTTGTATTGCTTTTTCTACATCGGGTCTCATATAGTATAAATAGATTTGTTTAAAATAAAAAAATCCTCACTACGTATAAAACATAATGAGGATTTCACCCAACTACACATATAACTCCCTATAGGAAGTCTGCTCCTTGTTCTTGCATTTCTTCCGCGATAACGTCAATCCATTCATCAGGCATGTCTACTAACTTATTATCTTCATATAAGTTAAAGTCACCACCATTAGAATCTTCCTCTTCTTCTAGTCTGTAGTTCTTGCCGTCAATTGTAACGTCGTAATGATTAATTCTTTTCCAGTAAACTTCACGACCACCATTAAATACTATTTCCATTTCTATATTGTATTAAGATTTTTATTATAAAGTAATAATAACTAATCTATAATAAGAAGTCCATTTTTTCTAAAAAATTCTATAAAAATTTTTTTAAGGGTATAAGCATTAAATTAAAATATAGGGTCATATTTCACAGAGAGCATTGACCCCCCTAAACACCCGCCCAAAACCTATATGTAAGAGGGGATACGGAGCGGGGGGAGGGGCCCCCTAAATAAGGGGGCAGCATAGGGGATATATAAGGGGGGAGCCATTTGGAGATTATATATAGGGGAAGCAGGGGGTATATTATTATTCTTAGTGTTAATGTTATTACCCGTCAGTCCCAATTTAAATACTACCCTAAAAATTTGTATAGTTAAAATATTTTTTGTATCTTTGTATTAAGATGTGGACGGACCATAAGGGGACACCCTGCTTTTTATTTTAAAAAAACCCCATATTATTTTGGTAGTACGGAATTAAATTCGTATCTTTACAGTATGAATATGACCAAGAGACAATTAAATAAGAAACTAAAGACCTCCCTGCTGAGGGGGAACGACGGAGGGTATATTAGAAACCTTAACGTAAGAGTAACTAGAGCGAGACAAGTAAACCCAAGATGGGGTAGACCTTACACAGAAGTGGATATCACTGTACATGCTGAAGTACAATGTGTTAATGGGGGATGGAGAGGATGTCACACTTATGGGATTAAAGATATTAGAACTTTCCTACGTAGAGAATATAATGGTGTGGGTAACTTAGTAAGTTCTTGGACCCGTCTATGGGGATTCCCTACTAGTGTAAAACTTAAGACGATTAAGTTCGGTAAGGACTCTAGTTGTACAGATGTATACCCACCGAAGAAAAGATATCACAGATGGTGATATTTTTTTTGTCCCTAAACTCCTTTTTAATAGTATACTACCCACCCTCCCACAACCTAAAGGTACAACTTTTTTTTGACATGGCCAAATAAAACACATGACTATTTGTCGTTGTTAGTAACTACCCGTTATGGTACCATATATTTTCCCTTTATAAAACCCTTCTGACACATTGTCAGGGGGAATTTTGTTAGTAAATAGTGGTCGAAATACTTGACTTTGTCAGAATGTCAGTCACACTTCGCGGACGACACAGACCCTTTGACGGTTTTTACCTCCTATATACATAGTGTCATATTGTGTGAAATTCCCTCTAACAATATCACTATAGGGAATTATAGTGGTAAATGGTGGTAGAAAGTGGTAATATGTGGAATACGATAAAATAAGGGGGTTATGGAATAGGTTATGGGTTAGTTAAGTAACTATATATAAATATCTAGAAACTCTCTAAAAACCTCTTTATATTGCAAGGAGCGGGGTACTTACCTTCAACCAAAAGACTAATGTTTTTAAACTTATTTTCTTTGGTTGTTTAGGACTATTTTCGTATCTTTGTATACAACTATTTATAAACGAAATATACATATACACTATGAGTAAAACTAAACAATTTCTTCTATCAAACGATACTGGATATACGTATGATTCCAATGATGATTATATGGATGATGAATACTACTATAACAAATGGATAAAAGAACACTATGGTTCTGTATGGAAGGATGAAAGTATATGGATTCCTGAAAGGGATGGTCGTACATTAGAAGATATGGAGAATGACAATAAAGAAGAAAGTAATTAATCATATAGTCTGTTAGTTGAAGAATTACTAATACCTTATTCTTATAGGCATTAAAAAAGGGAATATTATATATACTCATTATTGAGTTGTTCTTATTCCCTTTTATTATATTCTTCTATAGAGTGACTATTATTTAGTTATTACTTTTAATACCCCGTCATTTGAGAATATCTTTACCTTTACTACGACCCCTAACATTTCTCCTACGTTTTTATATTTCTTTAGTAATGTAATACCGTCCTTGTACATTCTTAAGTCACACATCTCTTGTTTAAGTTTCTTTACTAAGTAAGTTTCTTCTTTTCTATATTTTGTTTTTACTCTCTTATCCCCGAATGTTATCTGTGCTTCACACATACCTAACTGTGATTTTAGTGAATTAATATTACCCTTGATTATATTAATTATTTCCTTAATTTCATTGTATTGATTGGATATCTTGTTGTATGTCATGATTGATAAATTTTAAAGGGTTAATACTTACTTACTTTCTATATACAAATATACGAAAAAACTTTGACTTGACCTAATTATATAGTATATTTGTATTATGATAAAACTATTAAAAACTAAACTATTTTGGATTAATTTTTCCATATTTATGTTACTACCTTTGGTTCTAAGTATCATAAGTTTTACCTTTGGTTGGAACCCATTTGAAGAGTATAATATTACTAAACAAATTAACGAAGACTTTGGAGATGGAACACCGTGTAATACATGTCCTGATGGTATTACTGACCCAGCATTGTGGTTAAAGTTGTGGGACGCTTTATTAGTGATAAGTGGTTTATTTATAACCATCTTTGCTCTTAAGTATTTACTTAACATTATAACAGGAAATAGATAATTATATGGAGAATTTATTAGATAAATTAGGAGAATGGTGGGACGATTTTATGGACTTTATTACAGAGTTTTGGGATTAGTAAAGATATGAAGTGGAAAGGTAGAGACATAGACACGGAGTACATATTGGATACCTTATGGTCTGGAATAAAGAACTTAAAAAGGTCCTTTAAATTTCATCCTGTAAAAACATTTAGAAGATTAGTAATACCTGTGATGGTATTAATGTGTCTAATAGATATAATATCATTATCCTGGGGTAAATATGTTGATATGAGTAATACTGATTTAACTGACAGTTGGTTTGTATTGTATATAGTTTGGTCGATTGTGTGGCCTATTTTATGTTATCTTACCTTGGAGTGGGTGTTTAAACAACTATTGAAAGTAAAAAATAATCGTGGAAAATTAAAAACACAGATAAAAGATATAACTAGAAAACTAAAAAAGTTATTAAAATGAGTATAAAATCTATATGGAAAAAACTTAAAAGGGGGTATTGGCAAAATATTAAAGTTGATTTCTTTAGTAAAATGCATTCTGAATACCGTACATATAAACTATCAGAACTAAAAGAAAAGAATCACACACTTAGAGCTCATTTAAAGTTTATATCAGAAAATGTAGAGGGAAAAAAAGAAAACATAATATCTTTAACTAAAGATGCTAGGAAAAAAGGTAGAACCACATATAACTGGGAAGAATTATATAATAGTATTTTAGATAATGGTTATGACCCAGAAAAATATCATTATATCACCGTAAATGAAGATGGGAATATATTAGATGGTTTTCACAGAGCTGCTATGTTAATATTCTTAAACGAAGGAATAGATTTAGATATTAAGGTTTCTGTTTTTAAACAAGCTGAAAAACTAGATGCTTTTTCTGGTCACTATAGGGATAATAAATTTATTGGTACAATATTAAATTTAAAACTATATTTTATGATGGGAATTATTTTTCTGATAATATGTTTATTTCTAATGATAATTGGAGAATTGATAATTCCCGAAAGTTTAGTGAAATGAACGAAGTGAATGTAACGACCACGTAGTGGTAAACCTGAGGGGATTGTCGATACTCGAATTATCTATAATAAAACAACAACCGGAACCATTGAATTTCCCCTACCCCTTTTACTACATAAACCTATTAAAAAATTCTCTAGGGAATAACATATGGTCATTTATATGTGGATTTAAATCTTCTTCTACTACTTCCATACCACTACTTCTCATCTCTTCCGCTAATTCATTTCTCCACACAATGTATTTGTCATAGTACTGTTTACCCCAGTTTTTATTATTGTAGAATAACACAGAATTTCGACCGGAAGGAAATCCTTTTAATGACCAGTCACTTTTAACTGATGGGTCTATTAAACCTAGAAAGTCTAACTTTACACCACTATTGGCTAATCTGTAGGTATTGAGACCTCCTTGTGAAAAACCTACTACACTAATATTGGTGTTTTTCATTTCTTTAAGAGAGTCTATTGATTCTAACAAATCTCTACTTCTATAACTTTTGAGGATTATTTTATCGTACTGATTTTTAATTCTACTAGGAATTTGATTCCCCATCCATTCTGGAGTAGCTTGATTTATACCACCGAAAACTAATAAAACTTTAGAGGTTGTTTCTTCTAGGAGTATTCTTTGGATTAACCGTCTCATGAACAATACTTATCATGTTCTTCGTCAGACCAGACATAACCACTTTTACTAGGCGCTGGATAAAATTTATTGATGTTTTCACATCTACTTCTACACCCCCTTGTTTTATAACAGCCGGATTCTTCAGAAGATGGAATATTACTTTTCTCTCCAGTACCTTTACAATAATCTCTCATCATTTCTTCAGCGTCCCACCCATATTGTTTTCCTCTTAAAAAACACGCCGGAGCAGAATTAATTAAAGACATTCCTATAGCAAATTCTCTTAGTGTTGTCCATTTATTTATTACACCACCATATTTACTCCTAGCAAATTTTTGACTGAATTTATCATGGATTGCTTGATTTTGGACGGATTCGTTGTAAGGTCCATTTATAAAGTCGTTCATACCGTCTTCCCACCATTCATACTCTAATTCTTCACCATTTACACTCTTACTAAACTCTATCATTTCTTCTACAGTTTTACCAAAATAATGTTTAGTTATAGTATTACCCATAATCTCATAGAGTTGTGGAAATCCACTGGTAGTCCAGTGTAAAGCACCAAATGCTGTTTCTCCATCAACATAATCTAAGTAATCATAAGTTTTTTTAGTTCTATTTTGTGGATACGCAAGAACATTTTTCCATAGGTCTACAGCAATTTCTTGTGTAAACGCAGATTCAGTTAACAATTCTTCTTTTAATATTTTTTTAATTAAATCTTTCATTTTAGTCCTATCCATTCAGGGTTGAGTTTTATTATTCTATGTGCAACTACCTGTGGGTTTCTTACATCTATTATATCACCCCAATCATCATCTAGGTGTTCATTATCCGTCATTAAACTCTCAAAATTATCTAAATAATATTGTTTAGCATCCTCATCATCACTCATATCATATAAATCACCCCATCCCTCTCTTGTTTCTATACGTTCTTCATCATATTCAGCTTGCATTTCTCTCACATTTATTTCTAAATTAACTGCCTCTAGAGGTCCTTGACTAAAAGTCCTTGCGTAACCACCGTTCGCTATAAAACAAGTAGCTAACCAATAAAACATGTCAAATTGGTCAAATCTCATCTTATCCAAAGCATTATATCCAAATAATCTTAATAATGACAAAACCTCAGTTTGGGTTACAATATACCCCTGACGACCCATACAATTTTCTCTAGATTTTTCTGATGATATACACCCCACGACGTTGTCTATTCCTTTGATGTCCTGCATTGCACTGAATAGTGTTCTAAGTCTTTTTTCTACTTGATTAGAATTACTTTCTATTTGTTCCGATAACACATCTAGGAGTTTCATAGTTACCAAGCTTTACATGACCAATATCTAGCTTTCCATTTTGGTCCTGGGTTGTCACAATTATGTCTCGCTCTAAAAGCTTTCCTTCTTTCAGGATTACTTTTTTTAATTCTCATTGTTTTTTCTCCTCTCTTTTTTGCCGAAGTACCTCCATGACCAAAGTTAACTTTAACTACATTACCTTTATCGTTTTTAACATAAACCTTAAACTTCTTAACATCACCTCTAGTTGGTTTATTAAGTTTTACTTTTCTACCTTTATACTCTGCCTCGGTTATTAACTCACCCCATCTAACAAAATTACCATATTGTTCTGTTATAGATTCATTTTTACTCTTTTTACCCCACTTTTTTCCTTTTCCTTTACTTTTACATGCAGCTGGTGTAGGTCTACATGCTGGGTATTTTTTTCTACTTTCACCTTCTTTTCTTCCACAAGATTTATAACCACCTTTCCCATCTGGTGCGTTACAATCTACCCAACCTCCAGTACTTCCTTTAGCGCCTTTTCTACCAAACCAATCTCTTAAACTTGTTTCTGAACTAGGTTTTTTGGTTAACTTTCTCTTCTTACCCTCCATCATATCTTCTTTTCTTTTTTCAGTAAAGTAATCAGATTTATACATAACAACATGGGGTCCTTCTACCGCACCATATGTTTTTTGGTAAGCTCTATTTAAGTCGTCTGCTGATTTTTGAGCGTCTAATTCTGTTTGCCATTTTTCATAATATTGACCATCTCCATAGTTCATCATGAGTGGCCTTAAATTTCTCATATCTACTACAACATAATCTAATGGTTCTGACATACCATACATTCCTTCATCTAACTTAACCCCTTCTTTTGTACTATTACCCCAATTTTTTGCTCCAACCTTTCTACATTTAACAAGAGCTCCTGAAGCATAAGCTGAAGGCCAAACCTTATATCTACTTTTAACTTTATGATAACAAGCGTCTCTCTTAGCTTTTTTCTTTTTTTTCTTCTTCTTTTTACCTTCTTCTAATTCAAATAAATCTGGATGAAAAGCATTAAGGTCTTGTTCTAATTCAGTAGAAATTTGTTCTCTTAATATTTTTTTAATTATATCTTTCATTTAAGCTGTTTTTTTAGCGTCCATATAATTTTTTAGAGCTATCTTAGCTTTATTATCGTCAGCGAGTTTTACAATACCATGAGTAAACTCTTTGGTTTTACTAGTGGTACAAGCTTTTCCCGTAGAACCATCTGGACAAATAAAATGCCAATCTTTATTATAAAACGCATATCTATTTTGTCCCCAATCATTTTCTTTACCATATCGGAGTACATTGTATTTTTTACTTAATTTTGCTATATAGTTTTTATAATTAGTCTTTTTTTCTTCTGGTTTAAGTTCTTTCTTTACCTCACTCTTTGCTACTTTTTTACTAACTTGATAGGACGCTGGTTTACCTAATTGTGTAAAAAATTGTTTCATTTGTTTAATGATAGCGTTTCCTGATTTAACAAATGCATTTGGTAATGCAAAATAACCCCATGAATAATCTTTTATTTTATTATTTAGTGTTGGTATGACTTTATCTAAGAATGAGTTTATTTTAGATACATTTTTAGAAATAGCTTTATAAATTTTATCAGTCACCCCTTTAAGTTTGGTTCCACCACTTTGTAACAATTTTATCAATTCTGAAGCTGCACTCTTACCATTAGAAACCATTTTACCTAAAATACTCCCTAATTTATTCGCTGCCTTACCTAATAATTTGTGTGCTGCTTTAAATGGTGCTGCTATCACACTTCCTACAGCTGGAATAACCGCAACTAAAGAAGTTACACCTAAAAAATACTTTTTTCTTATCATATAAATTAAAGCGTTTACCCCATCTAAAAGGTCTCCAATACCAGGAATAAATCCCGCATAATCTAAAACACTTTGTACAGTATCAATCATTCCTTCATTAATAAGTTGTTTACCCTTACTATCATAAACTTCTATAAGTTGGTTATTCCTATATCCCTTTGTAGGGGTATAAGAATTTACTCCCTCAAAAATAAGTCCGTTTTCTTGGTGGTCTATTTCTTCCCGTATAATTTGTAGTATTTTTGATTGTCTCATGTTTACTTACCTATGTTTTCTTTTTTACCTTCAGGTGTTAATGCTCCTAGCATTTTTTCTAAATGAGGGTGTTTAATAAATAAATCCTTAAGTTCTTTCTCCACATCTTCTCCTTCTGATTTTCGTTTAAGAATGGCATGGAGTTGTTTAATTCCTTCCTCTTTTTCTTGTTCCATTATAACTCTTTTTACTATCCTTCCAAGAGTTTCTTCTGTTAATTTAATTTTTTTCATATTATCTTTGTATTATACTAGGTGATTAATTTGTTTCTCTCTAGAAGCATAAATATTTGCCCAAGAGTTTAAAAAAGTACAAGGGTCACTTCCTTTATTACCTCTCATGTTTTTATAAATTTTGTAACCATAATTTTTGTTATATCCTAAACTTTCCGCTGCTTGTTTTAAACTCTCATCACCATCTAGGTCACTAAAGTTTTGACACGCAGTATAGATAACTTTAAAACCTGTTGTGCCTTGATTATGTGATACATACAGTTCACTTTCTGTTGGTACACGTCCTAAAAATTTTGTTAGTTTTTGTTGTTTTTTACTTAATTTATTTGCTGCTGCATCGGCATTTACATATGGGTCCCAAACAGTAGTTTCTGTAACTCCGTAACTATCAAAATATCTAGGTAAGATTTGAAATAGTCCTGAAGCCCCACTCTTACTATTTTTAGCACTTGGGTTTCCACTAGACTCAATACTAGCTATAGTTAATAATAATTCTAGAGATATGTTATATGTGTTACTAGCTTGTTCTATCGCGTCTAATACTTCTGGTGAAAAGTTTTTATATTCTTTATCCTTACTTAATTCTTTTACTTTGATTGGGTCATTCATTTCAGGATTTTTATTTATATTCTCTTCATTTTTCAATAACTCTATCATTTCGGAACCAACTTCACCATTCACTTCACTCATGTAATCCTTTTGGAAGGCCTTTACTGCTGATAAGGTTTCTGGACCAAATCTACCGTCTACACCAAATCTAGGCAGCACATAATTTCTATCTATGAGTAATTGTTGTATTTCTCTAACTTGTTCTTTTTTCTCTCTTCTACCCTTCTTCATACCGTCCCACATCACTATAACATCTTCTTGATATTCTTCTTCCTCACCTGGAATATAATCATCTTCTGGTGTTTTACTAACAATTGTACCTAAAGTACTTTTTAAATAAGGCCAGGGGTCTCTATTGTCTCTCCAATACCCTTTTGGCCCATAAACTGAAAAATGAATATGAGGGTGAGTTCCTTTAGCGTTTCCAGTATTTCCTAAAGTACCAACTTGTTGTCCCGCACTAATAGGTTCGTCATATTCAAAATCTCCTACTGTGTCTAAATGTGATAAGTAAAAAGATAAACCATCATCTCTAAGAATTGTAATGGTTTTACCACCTTTACCTCTATCTCTTTTATTTATTTTGGAAACGACACCATCTACTGGTGATACCACAGGCTCTCCTTTAGGTCCAAATATATCTATTCCTTTATGTCTAGTACTATAATCACTGTTTTGGATACTATCATCTTTATCCAAAACTTTTGGTCTAACACCTCTTCCTAGACCTTCTCTATCGTAACCCACATTAAAGTTATCACTCCCCACTGGAAAGTAATCCATTGTTTTTTCATTAAGTAGTTTAACTTTTGTTTCTCTTAATATTTTTTTAATTAGGGTTTTCATCTATTATAAATATTTTTTTATTTAACAATCTACATCCGTTGGGTTGTAGTTATCATCATTTTTGGAACCACCGTGTATATTCCATTTTGTTGTACCATTTACAGTTACACTTGTCCACTCTTCATTACCTTGGTAATCACTATCTATTACCTCAGTATCATACGTATCAGGGTCATAATCCCAAAAATTATCTCTAGCAGCACACATCGCTGATTGGAAGTTTGTATCATGTATTATTACTTCAGCTGTTTTTGCGACTACATCTGTTTCGGTATATGTCATGTCGATTGCATACTGATTAATATCTGGTAATCGTTCTCCCATAAACTGAGTATAATCATCTGGACATCCTTTATCTACAATAAATTGTACTAACTGTTTAGGATAATATTCGTAAGCTGGAGTTAAATGTCTTCCGTATAGTTTTAACGTATCACTAAGTTGACCGTGTACATACTCTTCACTATATCTATTCATTTGGTCTATCTCAAAACACGTATACTGTTTAAGTAGATTTTGTACTATTTTATTGTCTATTTTATCGAACTCATAAACTGGAAGGCCGTGAAGGTTACCTTCTTGTAAAGGTTTTCTTTGTTCTTCTAATGGTATGTTTAGTTTTTTAAATAAGTGTTGTATATCATCATACCAAGCGTCTTCGGAATGAGCTTCTTTTTGTTTATGTAATATTTTTCTTAAACCATCTATTAATTCATTTTCATGTGGACTAGGATTTTCGTTTATAATTTTTTTATTTCTAGATTCATTTATAAACGCTACTTCTTTTGGTTCACCTACATCAGTATCTGTAGTGTCTTCTTCACCTACTTCTTCTCGATAATCACGAGAGTCCTCCCACTCGTAGTAAACATATTCAGCATCAACATTATTCCGTATTAGTTCCTTAACATCCTTGGCACTATAAGCGAATTCTGTTACTGTATAATCTATAGCAACACTTCTACTAACATAGTCAGTTACTGGAACTTCGTATTTTTTTATAGGTCTTAATTCTAATTCGTTGTATGATTGAGGTGGGTTATCACTATTAAATCTATCCCAATTATCATATGTTGCCCAAAATAATTTTTCACTTAATAATCGGTCGGCTCTAATGTCTATCCCATATAATTTAAGAGTATCCGAGAATAAATCACTGTCAATATGTCCCATAGAAACAGCTATTTCTATTGCTTTTTCTTTGGTCACACTATCAACTAAACCCCTTACTACCTTAAGAAAAAGTGCACGTGAAATTCTAGGTACGGAAATGTAACTTCTTGACTCAAAATCATACTTTGTATTTGGAGGTAGTCCTAAGTTGTCCACTTTTTCATCTCGGTTTGATGATTCTGTTTGTTCTTTTAATATTTGTTTAATTAAGTTCTTCACTTTCTACCAGCTATGTATTGCATTATTACTTTTGCCATCTCTGCATCCACAAATCTAGAATCTAATTCCACTACTATTTCACCGTCAGTATTACCTTCTTCTGTATCACCAGTTTCGTGAAAAATAACATATCTAGGATAATCATATATATCTACATATTCTAGAACCAATTCACCATCTTTATATGGTTCACTATCCAATATCTCCATGTTAAACTCTCTTAATATTTTTTTGATTCTTGCTTTCATATATAATAAATATTTAGTATCTTTGTAATAAATAAAAATATCATATGACAATATACCTTTTCGACTTTGACAATACAATATTAAAAATACCTTATCAAGAATCTATAGAATATATGGATAAAAGTGAAAGTTTAAATTCTGACTTAGAGTTTGAAGTGATACAGGACACTAAAAGAGATTATGAAAAAGCTTTAAAAGATAAAAGTGGTCATCTTTTTATCTTATCTAATAGAGTTTTAGAAGTAAAAAATTCACTAAAAAACTTATTAAAAGAGTATGGATATAAGTTTGAGGATTATTACTTAATTGAGAATGGTGACCGTAATAAAGGTAATAGACTTAAAAAAATTCTTAAAAAATATCCTAATTGTACGAGAGTAAAATACTGGGAGGATAAGGATAAACATATCAACTCACTAAAAGAAACTATTAAAGAGTATCCTAATATAGACTTAGAGGTTATTAAAACTATCTAACAATTGATTGGTGGAACTCCTAGTCTCTGTAAGTGAGCGTTAATAGTTGTATCACTAGGACCAATTTCTGTAGCTAAAGTTACTTCTCCACTGGTACCTAATATTTTGTCCATCCAACCAGGTGTTAAATCAGCACTTAGTTTATCGCAAGATATTTCATAAAAGTCCATTTTTAACTTACCTCTTTTTAATTCAGCGTTAAATTCATCAAAATCATCTTTATCACGTAACTTTGTTAAAATAGAATATACGGTACCCTCATCATATCCAAAAGTGGTGTCTATGGTAGCTTCAACGAACTCATCCGCGATACTATCATATTCAGGCGTCTCTAAAACTTCATTAAAACAAATTTTAACGTATTGAAATTGGTTAAAGAACGGGTCGTCCTCATCAGTTGGAACTTGTTCGTCTCCTATAACAGAACCAGGCTCAATGGTGTTGTATGAGTATTGTCTATCGATTTTACTTTGAATTGCTGATTCAGCATAATTTAATCCTCTAGGACCAACCAAATTTTTTGCTGCTTTAATCACTAATAATATTGCCTCATTAATTCTATCATCCATTACTTCTCTATTAGCAGCGTCACTTCCTGTACCTGAGGTACCAGCTTCTATAGTAATAAAAGGTCGGTCTCTCATCATACCCTTGTCTAATAATTCCACAATATTTCTATCTATTTCTGTGTCAATTTGAGATTCACCTCTCCCAAAGCTTACCATTACACAGTTACTTGGTACTGAAACACTTTTTTGTTCACATAATACAGATGTGAGTCTTTTATCTTTAGATTCAGTTAAATGAAGTCCTCTAATTCTATTTTTTTCTTGTTCTGATAAGGTAAATAAATTATTCATATTGGTTTGTTTTTATAAATTATATTGTTTTCCAAGAACCACTACCTCCAAAGGCACCCGCTCCTTCACCTGAACACACAGCGGTAGCATTACCACTCGTCCCCCAAGTTACTTGAACCGCACCAGCTCCTTCTGCCCCAAAAAACACACCAAATGTAGTAGCTTTTAATAATGTTTCTAAATTACCAAAATATATATCACCAAATGAAGTACAACTTCCTACACCTATTCCACCTGAACCACCTTCAAATCTATAAGATATATTAGTAGTAGTGTCAGTAAAATTTACTTCAATATGAGTATAAAATAAATAAGATTGTACACTAATACTACAAGGAAAATTAATTACACCATCTGTATCATCCTTCCACTGAGGTACTGGAGCTAAATCCAATATTCTGTCTTGGTACATATTACCTTTAGTATTTGGGTTTATGCCGTGAGCAGCAAACCATTTGTCGGCTCTTTTTTTTCTTTGTTTTGCTTCTTTTTTAGTGAATTCTTTTTTCATAATTTTATTAGTTTAATGTTTTTATTATAAATATACTATTATTTTATCTTTTCTATATTATCCGAAGGTCTATTGGATAAATCTATCAGTTCTTTATTGTCTACCGTCCAAACATTATCAAAAATAGGAATCATGTTTCTCATATTATCTTTAACTTTTTGGTGATACTGGGCTACCATATCAGAAGGTAAACTTCTTGGTCTTTCTAAATTTCTTTGTTGTGCAACATCTAAAGGAGTTCTGACATATACTAATGTAGTATTAAATCCAGAGTCTTTTGCTATTTTATGTACATCTTTCATAACTTGTTCTTGTCCCCCACCAGCATCATAAATAACATTTACAGGTTGTTCTCTTTTTTGAGTTAAAAAGTTTTTAAGAAATTTAACTGTTAGATTTCTAGGGTCAGAAGTTGTGTAGGTCATATCTAATATTTTTTGATATCCTTCTTCTGTAGATATATTTTCTTCCCATTCGTCTCCCCATAATTTTTTTGCTGTCATAACCCTCACTTGGTCAACATTAAATTCTTTAACATCATCTAAATTAACTAAATTTTTAGTTATAAAACTTTTACCAGCACCTGGACCTCCCGCTATAACTACAAAGTTATTTTTAGGTGAATCAAATCCTACTACTTTTTCTTCCCTCAATAATCTCTCATATAAAGGTGCTTTTTGAGACATGTTAAGGTTAATCCAACTTACAATTACTTCAGTCATAACAGCTATCTCTTTTTTAGTTATTTCAGGTAGTCTTAACATTTCAGCGATTGGTTCAAAAATATTTTCTATTGGGATTCTTTCTCCCGACCCAATATGAAATAACCCAACAGGTTTACCCTCAAAATCAAAATCTCCGTCTTGGTCTGGTTTGATTTGAAATAATTGGTTTAAACTATCCCAAATATGATTCTTAAAATTATTTAATTGTGTTATTTCTTCGGTAGATATCATATCATATTGTTCCTCGAGATTTGAACGACCTGTAACTTTGGATACTAAGTCTTTTAGGTATTTTTTTACGTACGATGAATCATACTCATCAGCATCTACTCCAATAATATCACCTTCTCTTTCAAGATTATATTCTTCTAAATGTGAATCATCCCAATCAGTCTCTTCCTCTTCTGAAGTAATAATTGTTCGGTTATAATCTATGTCTGAGTCTACTTCATCCCAATCCTCATATCCATACGTGTAACCTACATCATTGGTGTTTTCTAAAGGTTCTAAACTTAAAAAATTCACATACCTAGTTTGATTATACCAAACTGTATATTTCATTACTTCAAAATCTGTACAACGACAATCCTCATCGTCATAGTATGGGTGCTCAGATTCGTCACACTTCACTTCTTCCACATACCCCTCTTCATCTTCAACTTCTTTTACAGCACGTAGACACTCTTCACACTCCTCATAAGTTTCTTCTCCTCTACCATCACTATCACACTCTTCATCTTCTTCACCTTCATAACCTTCATCCCAATAACTTACTTCATAAGACCATATTGATGGGAATTCCCAATCCTCTGGTTTTATAGTACTAACAGCTTTCTCTATACTCGATAGTCCAAATTTATCTCTATTGTGTATTAACACCATATATAACCAATTTGGGTACCATGTTGTTCCTGGGTATTCTCTATTAAAAGCTGTTTGGAAAGTTTCAGCACTATTAATATCATTCATGGTGAAAAAGTAGTTTAAAATTGTAAGAAATCTCTTTGTAAAAATAGGTTGTTCTCCTGTTGACTGTTCCGTTAAGTCTTCTTGTACATATACAAGGTAGTCTCTCCAATTAGATTCTGCCTCAGTAGCTTCTATTTCATTAGGGTCATAATCATATCCTCCAGCTCTTTGTCCTGTACGGTCTGGGTCTTGTAATGAATGTGTATGTTCGTGTAATAAGGAACGTATTATATCTTCTATACTTTCCATATTTGGGTAATAGATATATATCATATTCTCTTCATCCACATATTCTGCTTTAGTGGTATCACTAGCTTCACCCCTCATATCTTCAATCCCACTAAGTCTTGCGTAGATATCTTCCCACAATTCTACTCCAGGAACTCCTTCATCTGGTATTCCTAAGTTTTCTACAATGTGAGGATAAACTTTATACACCACATCTTGAACCGCTTGTTTAAATTCACTATCCCTTTCTTCGTGTTCTTTTATAGGTCTTGGGTATTCTCTAGGGACTGTTTCTCCTGGTCTAATATCTTCATTACCATAAGAATCTTTTTTTCTTTTCCAAGGGTAGAATGGTTGTCTATTGATTAAAATTTGTTCAATACCAAATAATTTACCTAACTCAACTAATTCGTCCTCTAGTAAATCTTCTCTCTTTTTCCATGAATTATTGTAATTTACTCCTGGTGTATTTATGTAGTCACTTTCTCTTTCTTCGTATGATTTAACTTGGTCAGGAAATTTATCTCTAACCTCATCATACATATAATATTCTGGCCATTTTTCATCTGCTCTAATTTGGTGGAGAAATTCAATTGTAGATTCTAAGTATGGACCCTCATCATCATGTATATCTAAATTAACCACTGGTGAAAATCTTGTAGTCCATAATTTATCAGCATTATATCCTGTATCCAACATAGGTACAAATATATCTACATTAGCTTGGTTTGGCATTCTACCTGGAACTGCGGTTAGATAATAATCAAAACCTAAAAAGTTAAATGGTGAGTTTTTAACTAGATAATTATTAAGTGCTGTTACTGGTTCACTTTTAGTATCCTTAACATTCATAGCATAATGTTGTCTACCTCTTCTAATAGACCAATCAGGTTCACCTTTAGGATGGTCTCTTTCTATATTTTTATTGTCTGAATTAAATGGTAGTTGTTGTTCTTTTAAAGTCTTAATGTGTTCTGGTTCCGCTAATTCTAAATCATCATCGGATTCATAATCACCATAATCAGAGGTTTCCATCTCTGGTTCGTAATCAAACCAATGGTTGTCAGCTTTATCGTAAGCATCATCCTCATCAAAAGCAGGAACCTCAATATAACCACTTCTATATATTCTTTCCCATCCTGAATCATCTCCCCGTACTTCGTACATAGATGGATATCTTATTAAGGGTTTCTCTATATCACAAAACCCATCACCTGTACTACTCACATAGTCGTAATTATCAATAATCCAAGATGCCCATCTAAGTGATTTACCCCATGTTTCATTTGAACCAAGAGGTTCTCCAATTAATTTCATGGTGTCTCCCCATTTATTCTGGAATTCACCAGATAATGCATGTGAATCTACATTTACTAATTTCTGCAACTCATCAAACTCAAATCTATTAGATAGTAGTTTTAATATTTTACATTCTTTGGGTGTAAATTTTCTATTTTCTACATAACCACCTGCCTTATCTAAACCCCCTATATTATCATCCACAACTTCTACTTCTGTCTGTTCTTTAAGTGGTCCTATTTTACCATCTTTATATCCCCAATTTCTTAAATCTTCCTCCAATTCTATTCCTTCTAAATCATTCGTTGATTGTCTTATGGGTAATGGTGGGTCTAATAAGAATTTTTGATTTAAGTAATCTCTTAGTAAATTATCCACGAACCAATCTGGAACTGGTTCATCATCTGGTTTGGATGCTGCAACATCTGCAACATATCTCGCAAATTTAAGTTTGTATTTATCTTTAATCATTTGTAGTAAACCATCAGAAATAAAGAATACTTTACTTATAGGGTCATCACCCATAGCAAGGTCAGGGATGTAATCTCCTTCTGCAATATCCATAGCTTTTAATACAACTTTTCCCCACCATTCTTTATACCCTCTTGTATCTTTTAAAGCTGGAGTAACTAATTTGTTGATGGCTCTTGTTATTGTAACACCGATAGCTGGTAATAGTATTTGAGGGACAAAGAATGGAACAATTCTCCATAGAGTCTTGAATGCTCCTCTTCCCATATCTGCTTGGATTCTTTTGGATGTTGCTTCTTCAACTAATTCTTTTAGTTGACCAAATGTAATAGGTCCTTGAGCTTCACAAAATCCTTTAACTTTACATATATTATCTGTAACTTCTTTAGATGGGGCAACAAACCCTTTTTCTGGGTCGGTTTTACCTCCTTCATATTCATATTCAGGTTCATCTGCTGGTTCTTCTATACCACTAATTAACTCTTCCCAATCTTTATCCGTACCCTCAAACTCCTCAGGTTCAATAGGGTCCATTAATCCTTGTCCAAATATATCTGATTCTTCTGTAATATCTAACTTAGGTAATTTTATCCACTTATCTCTACCTTCATAAGTTATTGGGGTATATTCTGTAGAAAATTTAGTTGACATCTGGTCCTCTACTATTTCACCCCCATATAGACCGACCTCTTCACCAGTATCATCAATCCTTACCACATACTTTATTCCATTTTCATATTTTGGGTTATAACAATCTTCACATACCGATATTACTGTAGCTATGAAAGTACTGGGTGGTTCCCAGTCATCTTCAGCACGTAGACCTCCTGGTGGTGTATCGTCTGGTGTTATGTCCCAAGTCATTATTCTATCTCCTAGTTGGAGGTCAGGACTTACTTCTTTTTCTTTTTGTTCAACGATGGGTTCTGGTACTATTCTAACTAAATCCCTATCTACCCAAACTTGTTCAGGGGAACCGTCACGTAGGTATAAATCACCTAGTACCTTTCCTTTTATCTTAAACATAGGGTATACAACATCACTACCTATTCTTCTATAATCATCTTCTCCAAAATCTACCGCTATGTGAACTTCACTTTCATTCTGACTAATTCTTTTTACTATACCTGTTTCACCAATATACTTTTTATTAAAACTATTAGGATGGTGAACATGTAAAATTTGTACTTTGTCATCAACCTTTACTTCAGGGTTGTCATAAATTTTAGATTTAGTTGTCTTTTCCTCATTTTCTTTTAACAATTTATGTTTTCTTTCATTTAAATTTATCTTCTTAATATCCAAACCTAGTGGATGTAAACTTAATGTTTCTACAATATGGTTGTCTTGTTTAAGTACATATAAAGGTGAAGGGGTATTTTCTACCATTATAAAATCACCTTTTTCTAGTAAAGACTGTGGAGGGCTGTTGAAATTTTTTGGATTTAATATACGAATTTTAGTTGTATTTTCTACCGTCTCTTCATCATGTAAATATAAAGGTAACCTATCTTTAATTTCTTGTAATTTTATAAAGACACCTTGGGATGTTCTGTGTACACCTTTAACATTAAAAACCTCACCTGATTCAACAACGTTAGTGGTTTCTAAAATTTGTATTCTGTCCCCTATCTGTGGTATTGGGGTATTGTAGAAGCTTAATAGGTCTTCTCTAGATATTTTGTTTTTATGTAATGTAGTATTGGCCATATATTTGATATATAAATAAATACTTAGTTAGGGAATACATCTTCATATAAAAGTTCTCTTTGTATTAAATCATTTCTCCTTTCTAATGTTAGTATTTTACCTTTAAGTGACCCACCTTGACTATCTCCTAAGTCTATTAAGGCTAGTTTTCCATTTTTAATACCTAGATTATCTATCCCAATATCACTCCAAGTTATTCCATGTGACGTTAAATCACTAATTATTGATATAATATTATCATATATAGGTTGACATATTGCATGTTCTGATACTGGTGATATAGGTCTAGCTGGTTCTTGAGTATAATCTATATAAATTGGGTCTGTTTCTGAACAACAGCATTTGTGCCATATTTCTTCCATCTCTTTGGTCATATGTAAAGCTTCTGTTACTATCATAAAAAGGTCACCTTTTATATGTGAAGTGTTAATTTTTGCACTTTCTAACACATTAGCAATATGTTTATTTTCTGTTCCTAGTAGTTTAGTCGCTGTGTGATATTCAGATTCATCAGTTGTAAGTTTTATTACTAAGTCTTTATCTGTAAAATAAGCGATACCGTTTCCACCCTGCATTTCAAAATTAATCTCACCATAATCATTAATATCACTAACCTTTTGTGCTATTTTGATTGGTGGTACGTTTAATTCTACACCTTGTGGGTTTAAATAAAAAGTATCCTCAGTTGTTTCTTCGTCTCCAAGTATTGATTGTATAATATCAGATTTTAAATCAGGTTCAGTTCTATATTGTTGGTCTATAGCATATTTTATTTCTGTAGTATCTATATTTTCTATAATTCTGGAAAAAGTTTCTTTTGTGATTTTCTTTTCTGGAAATAAATCTTGTAACCTTTTAATAAACTCTTGTGGATTATCAGCGATTACATCAGCTATTTTATGATGCATATATTTTTCAGTACCTGGTCTGAAGTCTTTAAATATACCCATTACCTTATAAACCATTTCTTCTGACTTTTCGTCATATAATAAATTTTTAAGGTCTTGTCTTGTAATCACTGGAAATATGATTGAGTGTTCACTAGCCCCATTTGAGTCTATCATGCTTTTTTCCGATATTCTAATTTCCCTAATGTTTCTACCTTTTGTAAAATGAATATCACCATCGAGTATTCCATCTATTAAACTAGGAGTATCCATTAAATAATATTTTAAATTAGTAGTAGGTAATTCTTCTCCTTCAAAAGTCTCATTGGTACCCCATATTAATCCAAAAATCCAATGTAATTCTATACCTATTTCCTCTTCTGATTTACTGGTAAAAGCATAGTTCATTGTTATCTCTTTATACTTTCTGTCTACAGATGAATCTTTTAAAAACAATTCCATATGTCTAACTTGAAAAGACTCTCTATCTGGGTCTCCTTCGGGAAATAAAACTACTAACTCATTAAGAGTTTTAACCTCTAACTTTCGTTTCAATAATTCATCAGGTACTTCGATGTCTCTATCCACTAGTCTTTGAATTATTGCTTTTTTAAATCCCCCTAGTAAACTGGATGTTCCCCATTTTTTATCTTGAGCACGTACCAATTTAGCTGAGTAGTTAATACCATTAATAAGGACATCTTCTTTTGGGTCGGTCATTTCCCCTTCCATCGGACTAACAACTTCACCATTAAATAATCCTGCTAATAAACCTTCAAAATAGTGACCTCTTACTCCTTTTGAATGTGCAGCTTTTAAAAGTTGTTGACTATATTCATAAAATCTTACTCTATTGTATTCTCTATGTATTTCCTCATTAAGGTCTGCTCCTTGATAGAGGTCGAAACTTACTCCGTCATCACTTAAAATTTCTTTAATTCTTCTAGGTGATACTGTTTTATCCAACGGAATCTGTCTAACTCTTCTCAAAACCTCATACATAAGTTCTTGGAAGTCTTCAGTTTCCGCTTGAATTATTTGTCTTTCTAAACCTGATTCATCTTGTTCATTTAACACCTTCACTATTCTTTTCGCTTCATCCAATCTAACAAAGTCAATACCTGTAATTTCACTATCGTGTGCCTCATAGTCTCCATAATCAAATGGTTCCATTTCTCCACCCCATTCCCAAAATTCATTATTAGCTCTCTCTTCTGCATTATCATAATCAAACCCTAGTACCTCTGCCTCACCAGATTTATACTCTACTTGAGTACCTGTTTCCTCTCTCGATACATTGTACCATTTAAGTGGTACTTTTAGGGGATTTCCAATCTTTCCATAATCACCTTCTGGAGTCCAATTGTCTAATGCCCATTTAGCGTACTGTGAAATTCTAGTCTGGTAGGGAGCGTCATTTTTATAATCCATCCCAAATAATTTCATAACTTCCCAAAACTTAGCTTGGTGTTGGTAGTAATCCGAACTTCCTTTTCCTGGTGTATCAATAACAAGAGAGTGTAATTCATCTTTAGTTAATTTTTTGTGTAATTGATTTAAGATTAAAATTTCTTTTTTGGTAAACGGTGTATTGTCTACGTATTCTTCATCATCATCACTTATGTTGTCACCTGGACTATCAGCACTCTGTTCACTAATAACTTCATCCATTTTAATCCATGTATCTCCAGGATATAAACTTTTACTGTGATACATTGGTGTGCCCCTTGAATCAAAAGTTCTTACTGTATCGTAGTCAAGGTCTGTTGGTACTATATCATACCATATTCTAGGTTCTGTTTCCCACGAGTACCCATGTCCAATTGGTTTATTTCCCTTATACGCTACTCTATATAACTTAAATTTTTCTGGTTTTCTATCATGTTCCCCATCAACATCAATTATTCTTATGATGTCATCTACTTCTAACTCAGGATTAATTTTTGATTCTTTATGTTCAGTCATTATATCTTCATTATCTAAAATCCAATCGTGTATCCAAGGGAATAATGATTTTACCGATTTATCTACACTATCATCATATGGGTCGTTTATAAAAATCTCATACTGTTCCTCTGGTAATAAGAAATAATGGTAAGGGTGTTTTGCTTTATGCCCACTATATCTTTTCTCTATAACCACATAGGTGGTGAATAACTCTACGTCGTGGTCTGGTAAGGGTTCTCTATATCCTGCTGGTGTCTCCTTTCTACTCACTACAAGTATTTTATCACCTTCTTCTAATTCTACATTAAGTAAATTATTTTTTAGTGATTTTTGTTCAGTTAAATGTTCTCCTCTTAAAAATCCTTTTCTTAACATCCATTTATCTGTTGGGTGGAGTTGTTCTTCTCTTTTTCTTCCACCACCAGATAACATACGACCTAATGTTTCCTTATCACTATAACCACTTAATGGTTCTATCACATAATAACTAGTATCCGCATCGGGTCCTTCCCAATTTTCTGGTTGTCTGTGTCGTCTACCTATAACCACATAATCTTTATATCGTTCTGGTGTATGGAGTGTACCAAAACTTTCATCAACATCAACTACAGTGATTTCATCACCTATCATTAACTGTGGATTTATTTTAGATTCTTTATGTTCATTTAAAGGGGTGTTATTATGATTACATTTGTGACAAATATATAAATCATCACCACCATCTTTTATTTTCCAGTTCCATCCACAATTATCACAAACAATACTATCTTTTACTATTGATTCTTTCTGAAGTCTTTCTGTATTTCGTTTACTTTTCATCCAATTATTTAAAACCCTTCTAGGGATTGGATTTCTAGCGGGTTCAATATAATCATCTTCCCCTGGACCTATCTTTAAAAGATTAGGTAAGGTTAAACCAAATAAATTTTGTAAATCATCGGTGATTTGAGTTTTACCCATAAAGTAATCGTCAGATTTTCTATAGATAGTACCAAATATTTCGTCCTCACTTATATAATATAAATTATCTAAATACTTAAAAATAGATTGTTCTAGTCTTGGTTTGGGGTAATATTCAGTATAGAAGTCATCTACGAGTTTCTCCTTCCAGTCGTCTGTATAGTATGTAGTTTTGGATTTCATATACAAATAAATATCATCACATCAGAAGTGAGGAACCAGTTTTATCTAACCAAGTGATTTTTCCTTTAATATCAAAGTGTAGTAACAAGTTATGGGTGGACGCCCATTTTCTTAAAAATGATTTTTGGTTGTTTATTGTGAAAAGAGATAAGTGATAAGAAAAGTCTGTAGGTCTTTCTAACAAACTAGGTAAAAGGTTGTTATCTAGGTATCTATAAATTGTATTTTTTATCTTGTTTTGCACGCCAACATTTAATTTTTAATAGTGTAGAACACTTTTCATATTGGTTTAAAGATTCAAAGTGTTTAATTAATTTATCTAATAATATATACGGAGGCAATTCTTTGGGGTTACACCATTCTGTAGCTATCTTATATCTTTCATCCTCGTTTTTAATTACGAAATCGTATATTCTATTATACCTCCTTATTGACATTAATTAATTGTTTTTTCTTAATTTTAATTTTGTAAGACCTACCTCTCTCCAGTCGTAATCATTAAACCCTTTATCTCTAGGAAGTGAAACTGCATGTGCCTTTACTTTACTTCCTTCGTCATTTATTAGAACCCTTCCCGAATCTGCACATCCCATAATTAATTGGTCAAATGGTATGCCTAATTTTGTCAGCTCTTCCTCTGTTATTTTTCTAAGATTTTCTCTTCTTCCTGTCATTAAAATTATTTTACACCCTTCATTTTCCCATCTATTCATGTGTTTTATAACTCCAGGTAATACATCATGGGGTGTCTTTACAATCCCTAATGTATCTTTTTTATAGGTAACTAATGTACCGTCAATATCGCAAATTATTGTTTTCATATATCCCAATTATCTGGTGCTCTTCTTATTATGTGTTTTCTTTTAAATTTTATCCACCACGCTTTTATATTTCTAAAAAACTTTCTCATTATTTAAGTGTCGTGTTGTGTGGTTTTTATTTCGGTAAAACGCCTACCTATTTCTCTAACTTCATATCTAAATCCTTGGTTGGTGTTTATGTTCATTATTTCTAAAAATTCATTCGCTGAATCCAAAGAATTAAATTCTAACGGGTCACCATTGGAATCAAACATTAATACGGGTAAGTTCTTTTTCTTCCCAACTTCATTTGTTGTTGGGTTGTAGTGCCATTTAATTACAATATAGAATCTTTCTCTTTCTTTCATGATTTTGAATTTGTTATTAGTGTATCTATTTTATCTTTATCGTCTTTATGTCCAATCAAGTCACTAATGTCTGAAGCTAATCCCGTTTCTGTAATTATTGCATCAACTCCTTTAGTGTACCAATCGTACACTTTCTCTATACCTCCTACTTTATACATTTCTATAATCTGATTGTTATCTATATAACGTTTATGAAATCCCATACTTTAATCTTCTATATATTGGTAGACTACTTCATAATCTCCCCATGTTGTTGTCGTGTACCAAATCATTTTACTTTGTTTTATCTAATTTAAAATCTTCATTTATATGTTTACATTCTGAACATCTATATGTTTTCATTGGTATTAGACTGTCGTCTAATGACCCACTTAGAAGTTTAGATACTTTTCTCATACAAATAATTTCTTCAAAAAACTCACCTCCACATTTTTCACATACGTAAGGTGTGGTTTTATCCATATCAATTGATATTTGTGTTTGTTGTCCTAAATCCATTTTTATTTATTTTTACTTAAATAATTATACCACGCAGCTGCTCCAATAAACATCAAAAGTACTGATGCAAATGAATAAGCTAAAAACCAAGGGGTTTGATGGTCTGCAACTACTGCGGGCCAACCCATAACGATTACCCATATTAAGAACACCCAAAACATATTAGTTTCTAATTTCTTTTCAACCTTAACTGTTCTTTCCGTATTAATTAGCCTAGATAACGCGTCTTGCATATCCCTCCCGTAGGCTGGTTGTTTATGTGTTGTTCCGTCTTTCTCTCCGATAGTAACCATATATTTGTAATAACCAGCATTTTTTTTACTTTTTTCTACTAACTTACAATCTAAAGCTCTTCTTCTATCATATTTACTTTTCTTCCTGAACATTTTTTGTTTCTTTTTTATCATTTAATTTTTTTATTTTATCTAAAGCGTAACTCCATCTCGCTCTAGCATCTTTATATTTATGTTTGTCTTGGTAGTTCATTTTTTCTAACTGTGCATCAAATTCTTTTTTTAATCCCAGTTTTTCTAATTCATAGTGAGTTTCCCACCAAAAATCTTCCCATTGTCCCATTTTTTATTTTATTTTATTCTTGTCCATCACTAAATCCAGTTTTATAACCATATATTAGTAGTATTACAAATCCAATTCCTATCATTATTCCCATATAGTATCTCCATTTTCACCTATCCACATTTTGTACTCATCACCAGGACAATCACCTTGGTTCCAATTATCAACTTCTAAAGTATCTACAGTGTCTGGAAAAATTAAATCTAAACTATCCAGAGTTTTATTAAGTTTATCTAACTTTAACGATAAACTATCTAATCTTAAACTATCTTTTTTAAAAATAGAATCTAAGTGTGTAGTATATACCCCACTTTTATTTAGTTCATTTATTTTTTGTTGTTTCATTTTAGTGAATTCATTTTTAAAAGATAAAAAAATAAGAACCACTATAATTCCAAATATTCCTATCACGAATCCTCTCATCGCGTCTTCTTTTTGTTTGTTAGTTTTTCCTTGCATACTTTATACTATTTTATATAATACAATTTAATAAAAAAAAACTAAATTTTCAAGAAATTTTTCATTTTTGATATGTTCATTAACACGGAATTAGGGAAAGGTGTTCCTCTCCTAGTGGTTGGGAGGACTTTTGGATTAGTTTTAATAGCCAATTCATATAATGTTTTAGCTTCTGTACCAACATTAAATATTCCTGTTGCTTTATTAGTTATAAGTTTAATAATTAATTTAGCAATTTTATCGGTATAGTCAAAGTTTCCAGTTACATCATTAAAAGCTTTTTCAAAAGGAAAAGGGGAAGGTTTAAAAGAACATCGTATTACTAAATAATTTTTAGATTTTAGTTGTACGTGAGCGTCTCCCAATAATTTAGTATAACTATACCAGTTTTCACAATGAGATGGGACCTCATTTTCTGTTTTATTGGGTAGACCTCCACCATAAAGATAATCAGTAGATATGTGTATTAATTTAATTTTCCATTTATTACAAAATTCTACTAAGTCATCAACTCCTTTATAATTTATATTCCAATGGGAATCTCTCTTATTTGAGTATGTATCTGTATCTGCTATACAATTTACAATAACACTATAAGGACAATGTTGGATTGCACCAAACTCTACTTTTAATAAATGTTTATCCCATTCTTCGGGTTTGGTTATGTCAAAACCATCTTTTTTACGAGAAATACATTTCCATCCTGTTTGTTCTTGTATTTCTTTTCCTAATTGGCCGTCTCCTAATATACAAACTTCTTTCATTTATGTTTTTTAATAAACATAAAAAAAGTATGTTAATATTCCAATACTTAATAAAAGTTTTTAATGAAAAAATACAGCACCATCATCAGATGCTATTTTGAATGTTTCTTTCCAATCTTTGTATTTTGACTGGAACCACTTAAAATCCTCTAGACCTATTGTATTTGTGGGATGTTGTTTTAGATACCATGAATCCACCTCATCCATTATATCATCTTCTAACATAACAAAGTCACGGTAAAGTTTTTCAGATGCTACAGGACCTATAGTACCTTCATTATCAGGAAAGTTAATTAGTTCAGCAAATGGACCACCATAACCACTAGAATCTATATCGTTCCACACATCCTCTATACGTTTTCCGTAAGCTGCTTGTGCTAACCAATCTCTCCATTGATTGTAACCTGAATAAGAACCTGCTCTATGAGTATAAGTAGGACCTAAAAAAATATGTGGCCCTTCTTCTAGACCTTGGAATTGTTCCTCAAAATAGGTATGAGGATGAAGATTCCATACACTACTAGGTTGTTTATCCTCCCAATCATAATACTCATCACTCCATAGTTCTATGCCTTCTGGTAAATCTACTGGTTGTAATTTTGAAACTGCTGAAATATCTAACCCCATATCTTTTATACTATAAATATTATTAACATGAAGCAATATTAGTTATTGCTCCATTAGAATCAATTAAATAAACATTACCACTTCTTGCTCCACACCTATTAGAGTAGTAATTTCTTGCTGCTAATTCAGTACATTCCGCATTACTAAATATCTTATCCCCTAATTGTAGATTAGAGGGGGTTCCATCCGTGAAGAAGGTATCACAAGCAAGAGCACACGCTGTCGATGCAATTCTATTACCTGCTAAACTAACTGACTCACAAGTTGTACATGCTGTCCTATCTCTACCTCCAATTCCTTTAATATTAGCTAGTAACACACCGTTCATATCTTTAACTGAAGAACACATATCTCTACCGTCTATTCCTCCTTGTTCTGCCATATTACGCGTTCACTGTTATGTAAGTTCCATCTGGATTAAAATAAATAACGTTTGCGGTATTGGTACAATATCCTACTACTCTAACAAATTCATTGTTTCCAGCTGGTTGGGTGACTGTTATGTAACCCGAGTTATTATCATCAATATATACTGGTATTCCCTCATCAAAAGTACCAGTAAAATGACTATTCATATCAAAAAACCCTCTTAACAACATTCCATTAGAAGCTGGTGTGGAACCTAGAGCAATACCTAATAATTGACTATTACCATCATTACTAGAAGCATTTGCCTGAACTTCATCCCAAGCACCATTTGTTTGGAGATAGTATAATTTTCCTTTAGTGGTTGAACCTCCTTGTGCAATACCAAAATATGCTATTTCTCCTGAACCAGCATTATTATCCAAAAATGCGGGTTGTTTATATTTTACATAACCATTTAAATTAAGATTACCGTCTATGGTTGTCTCACTCATCGCTGATAAACTCGTAGCAGCTACTACTGTACCACCACTCATTCTACCTGTAACTCCCGCGTACATATCAGTTTTGGAATAAACGGTAACTCCAGATATTCCCGCGCTAACTGTTAATTGTTCATTGGCGTTTTGTCCTGTACCACCAATTGCAATATTTCCTCCATCTTGAATTTCTATACCTCTACCACCGTCTTCTTTTAACCACAGACCATTTGACGAATTTGCTATAACATAGTCTGTCGTTAAGAAAGGTGCATATGCAGCGGTATTAGCACTCATCACACCATGTATATGTGTATTTCCACTTGTTGTTATTGCGTTTTTATCAGCACCTTGAGTACCACCTGAAATTAAATAAGAAGTTCCAGTTACTGATAATCCAAACCTTATCCCTATTTGGCTGGATATACCAAGAGAAGTACCTATTGTTAGGTGGTCTCTAAATCTAGCTAGGTTCGCACTTACGTCTACCTGGAATGTGTTAATTCCTGTACTTCCACCAATTACAAAATCGTAATCTTGTTGAGCAGCGTTAAAGAGATATTGTGAGTTTGACTTGTCAAAGGTAACCGCTTCTGAATTATCAATATAAAATTTAATAACATCATCTTTAATATTTAGATATTCAGGACTTCCACCGTGACTTGCTATTTTTACCTCATCAGATTGGATTGTTAGAATTGATTCATTTATATTCTTACTTGAGATGGTGTTAGCGGATAGAGTTCCATCTACAGTAACATTTGTGTTGGCACTAAGTGAACCGTGTATGTGAGTATTACCACTCGTTGTTATCGCGTTTTTATCTAATCCGTTGGTTCCTCCTGATACTAAGTATGATGTTCCTGTTACCGCAAGTCCCCAATTTTCCATATTATTCCAAGAAACAAAAGATGCTCCTCCAACTGTTACGTGGTCTTTCATCCTTATAGCATCTCTCGAAACACTGACTTTGAAGTTTGTATTTGTAGGTCCATTAATCGCGAAATCAATATCTTGGCTAGCAGAATTAAAAATGTAGTCAGCACTCCCACTAGGGTGAGTGCCACTTCTAAACACTATTGATTCCGTTCCATCCAGAAACAATTTAACTTCATCCTGTTGTAATACTATAAAATCATTGTCAACACGTCTTCCCTTAATTGTTAGTTTATCATAAGCAGAAATAGTAGAAGCTGTATAGGTATCTACAACATTAGCGGTAGAATTACCTAAATATAAATCAGTAGCTCCACTTATGTCATTCTTAACTAAAATAGGTGTAGCTACACTAGTCCCAGATGGTGTTATACTAGGTGTGGTGTTTGTGGTATTTGCTGACCAATAGATATCGGTACTTCCTCCACCACCAGAATTAACTGCCCATCTTGCATTACCATCAGCGTCAGATGTTAATATATAATTGTTTTGTTGATTACCATCTACATATCTTAATGTAGTATCTTGAATAATAAGATTAGTTGGTTTATTTCCCACCAAGTTTTGTAACTGACCAGTGTCAGGGTCTCTTTGTAAGACTCTTGGAAAGGTACTTGATATTTTAAGATTGGATAAATCTGCCATAACTTAAAAGTTATCCCTATAGTTATGAAAGTAAATTATCCACGTAGACGTTTTAGAAGTTTTTCTAGGTCTTTGTTGGTGAAAGTTGACTTAGATTTTGATTCTGAAACGGTTTTTCGTGAAACTTTTTGTTTCTTGATTGGTTTTTTAAAGGTCACGTTAACTTTTGGTTTATTACTTTCAAAAAGTTTCGGTTTTTCTGTCGGGTTTTTAACTTCAACTGTAACTTTTTTAGACTGTGTCAATTCATAATCAGATGACCAGGGATTAAAATACATATCATCCGCTATAACCTCTAGTTTCATATTCCCATTTTCACTAACAACACTTTTAAGTTTTTTAATAGGAATGAGACATACCCCATTTTTATCTATTTCTCCTTCAAATACTAAAGAGTTTTCATCACTCTCAATAATTAATCGTGCACTTGCTTGAGATAGGCTTGCACCCTCAAGTTGTATAGTACATTCGAATAGGTTTGGTTTGTCTGAAAAAAGTGTATACATTATTTCTTTTTATTTATAAATATATTTAAATTTATCTTTTTCAATTCTTTTCCCACTAAGTCCACATCTTTTGCGGTTACGTTGATGTTAGGACGAAAATATTTTGTTTCCTCATATGTTTCCCCTTTTATTTCACATAAAAGTTTTATAAACTTTCTTTGGAAATCTTTTTTACCCTTTCTTATTCTTGTAAGTTGAGCTGTTTTACCTCCTCCATCAGAATAACAAGCGTTTAACCAAGTATAAAATGCTTGACTCCATAAATCATCAGCAGTAATCCATGTGCAATCCGTCCCTCCTTGTGATGTGTTGTATCCTGTTCCGTTAGACATGTTTTTTTTCTTTTTTAAACCAATAGTCTATTATATTTTGGAATGAACTGAGGAATCCACCTACCAAAATAAAAAGAAGGTCACGAGTGGTACCCGTAACCTCCTCAAAAAATATAAGGTAAACTAACCATGCAAATATTGCTAGAACCCCCATAGTGATAATAATTCTAGCTATAGTCATAATTTATTTACTTTTACAACACGTACTATCTCCTTTACAAGCTGAACATTTACATCTCCACTCTCTCCATACTATCCATCCTAATAGTAAAGCTTGTGCGACTAAATGGTCACCACTTATAACTTCACAAGTGTAACCAAATAATAGTAAGTGTCCTGCATAATTTTTGATATAATTTAATACTGTATCCATTTTTTTATTTTTATTATAAATATTATTAATTTCTAGTATACTTTCTAACTTCGTTAACAAGTGCCCAGATTGTGATAGAACAAGCAAACACCATCCAATCAGCTGATTTTAACTCCCAACCAGCGAATAATAGAAGTGCGTGATGTCCATAGTCTTTCAAGTAATCCATTACTTTAAGTCCAATTTTATTCCAATTCATTATTTTTAAAATTTATATTGTGCTTTTATTATCACATTTCTTCCTGGTGCTGAAAGACCAGAAGCGAATGTTCTATAGTGTAGGTCCATTAAATTTTCCAACCCTATTTGCATTGTAAGACCTTTGTTTATATTATAGGTCATACTTAAATTAAGTGTATACCAAAAAGGCCAACCTTCATCAGTCGCTAAATCAATATTGTCCGTCGCCCCATTAGAATTCTCTAATAATTTAGGTAAAGCGTAATCGTACCAAACCCTTCCTTCAAATTTTTTAAGTTTAAATCTAGTTAAAAATTTACCATATGCGGGTGGAATATGACCAAGAGGTTCATCATTTGATATATCATATCCTTTTTGTAGGTTAAATGAGGATTCAAAATAAAGTTCTTCTACTGGTTCGTATTTCCCAACTAAAGAAATACCTCTAACATAGGCTTCCTCAGTATTCATCAGGGTTTGCACATTTACTTCTTCGTCTTCATGTATTTGACTATACCCTAAATCTTGTTTGGTGATAGCATCTCTTAACCATGTATTATATATTGTTCCAGCTAAGGATATGTTGGACCAAGTTTTAGTCAAAGTACCTTCTGTATTATAAGCATATTCTGGTGTAAGGTCTGGATTAGGGATAACCATGTCACCTCTTTTAACAAAGACTTTACCGTAGTCATCAATGTTTGGACTTCTAAAACCTGTACTTCCAACAACATCGAATTTCCACCCATTCCCTGGTTTCCAAACACTATTTATATTTCCCGTAAGTGCGCCGTTTGTTGCATTTATTTCATCAGTAACAAATACAGGGTCATCATTGTTAAAAGACATGTTTGCAAATATGGAAGAATATCTTAACCCACCCGCAATTAAGAATTTTTCTGAAAAGTGATGTTTATATGTTGTATAAGCTGCGATTGATGTTAAGTCACTTCCACCTGAAGGATATCTTGGTTGAGTTCCTGCCGTTGAGGTAGATATTACTTGGTTATTAACAAACTCAAACCCGTATAAAAGTTTTTTCTTTGAAAGGTCAAAATTAATACTGGATACGTGTACATCTACATATGTGTTATTATAATCCTCTGATTGATACTTTCTTGTTATTCTATCCTCTTTAATGAATTGATATGCGGATGTTACTCTAAAATTATCATAAAATTTAGTTTGTTTATATACATTACCTTGTAGTGAAGTAAAAAATCTAGTCTGAGGTCCGTAGTGCCATTCACTCCATTTTAACTCACCATCATTATAATCTTGTAGGTTATCATATCTAGGTATATTTGTAGTAGTGGATAGTTGGGTGTTCCATCTTAAAATTATTTCTGGAGTTGCTTTCCATGTAAGATTATTAAGTAAATCATATTGTTCATAACCTGTACCTACTTGTATATGAGAATTCTCATTTTCCACCATTTCGTCGTTCTCGTTAATGTAATAGTTTGCCAACCCCCAATCATCATACCCATGATTTCTGTTTTGACCCATCCTCAAATCCCCAAAACTAGTATATGTTAAACTGGTAAAATTAGCAACATTTTTACCTCCTATGTTATAATCTATATGAGTAGACATTCCTTCATCAGCAAGAGACATACGACTCACAACCTTTGTTTGGGTAAATATTTTATCATTCTTACTAAATTGTGGTTTACGTGTATAAAAATGTATTACCCCTCCTAACGCATCACTCCCATAAATCGTGGATGAAGGACCAAATACCACTTCCACTATTTCTACTGCATTAGGGTCAATTGTTAAAGAATTTTGTAAGTGACCAGAACGATAAATCGCGTTATTCATTCTAACACCATCAACTACTAATAGAACTCTATTAGCTTCAAATCC
>CEUX01024101.1_pt1 | contig 36917 bp, 23 predicted proteins | sample 531361 | NCBI WGS metagenome assembly CEUX01 (sample SAMEA2622736, study PRJEB7988) | marine metagenome | isolation source: saline water (ENVO:00002010), including
AAATTTTTTATGTCGACTATGATGAAAATACTTCTGCATCTGATCCCTTTCTTCTGTTTGCAGGAGAGTATATGGGAATTGATCTACCTAGAATCTTTAGTGACGCTTCTCTCTTGCAACAAGTCGACGGAGAAGATCTTACTACAGACACAGCCAGGGCAGGGGGTTCTTTAAATTATGTTCAAAACCAGATCTGGAGAAGAATCTTAACAAATATGAGAGAAATTACAGTTTCTCGTGGAACTATTCACAGTGTTAAGTCTCTAATTAGGTCTATTGGAATTGAACCTGACAATGTTCTAAGAATTAGAGAGTATGGAGGTCCTTCAAGGAAGACGCTTAGAAACCTTCGTGTCAAAAAGTCTGAAGTTTCGACAATGATAGACTTCTCAGGGTCTCTTGCAGCCCATTCCAATATGGAGGTAGGCTGGAGCTTAAACGACCAGGGCTTCTTGACAGGAAGCTTTCAGAGGCCTCGTCTAATGTCTCCCTATCTGAGTGCAAGCAGGTTTGAGGTAGGATATCCTGAACCGCAGGGGACTTTTGTCAGTAAGCATATTGACTATCTTTCCAGAATAGGGGGTGTTAAGAAGGCATCAGTTGTGCTTCAGTCAACTGCTCAGGCAAATACAAATGAGACAATTATTTTAATTGCAACTGATGGAACATCTCAGACTTATACATCTAAGAGCTCTGAAACACTATCTTCTGGATTTTTTAAAGGAACAGCCGCGTATACTGTTGCTCAGAGAATGACATCATTAAAGGCATGTATAGAGGCCAAGCAACCTGGAAAGTTTACAATTGTTCAATCATCCACAACAGCAGCTAATGACACCCTAACTCTTACACAGGTTCAGGGCGGAGATGAGGGAAATACGATAGTCACCAATACCCTGTTAAATTTTAAGGTTAACGGGATTCTCAAGGGAGCAAGCACAACTGTTCCATTTACAGGTGGAAGATCAGCTGTTGGCGGTGATCCGCTATTTGATCACAATATTCATGGTATCTCAAATGATCCGGACGATGGCCTGTTTACTTCTGGGTCGTGGACATATGAGGCAATTTATCAAATACCGGGTCTCTTGACTGGATCTCACTTTGTTACACAAAGCCTGGCTAGGCTTCACGTTACAGGCACCAATGCGCCAGCTAAAACCCACGGAATTATATTCAACCTCTCTACAATCTCAGGTACTAGTAAGACTATTTTGTTTGGAAGGCCCTCAAGAAGTACCACAGCTTCAACTTTAAAGCTTGTTTTAACAGGAGCTAATATATTTGATGGAAACCCATGGAACATATCGTTCGGAAGATATCGAGCAGATGACCCTATTTCCGGAACTATTTCGCCTCTAAGCTCGTCATACTTTATCAGGTGTGCAAGAAACAGCTATGGAGAAATAAAGGAATACTTTTCAACTGCCAGCCTCTTCTCTACACCTGGTGCTAGCTCTGATAGTGAACAGACAATTAATGCAAATAGAAACTCCCACGGAGCCTTTGTGGTAATCGGATCTCAGAGCATAGATACTGCTGGAAATTATTACTTAAACTCTGTCACCAAGCTTTCAAATGAAGGTTTAAACCCTGCTGCAAGATACACAAATTTCTCAGGACGTGTAGGGCATATTAGGTTCTGGTCAAGAGGATTAAGCGAGACAGAGTTTAAGGAGCACACTAGAAACTTTAAGTCACTAGGCTCAGATGATCCAAAGAAGGGATTTAACTTTGATAGGGTCACAACGGGTACTTTTGGAAAGCTAAGAATAGACACGACAACAGACCAGCAGGTTACAGAATCAAATTCTCTTGGGACGATAACACTTACAGACTTTTCACAAAACAGTGTATTTGGAAAGACAACAAGACCCTGGGAGTTTGTAGAAACCTATGGCGGAGAGAGGGGAGATGAGAATAGATACTTTCACATGTCAGGCTCAGGGTTTGAAACAAGCAAGCAGATAATAAAACCTACATCATTTCACTATAGCTATCTATCTCCTAGATTTGACATGTCTGAAACAGATGAAAAGGTAAGAATTAGAAGCTATCAGTCAGTCGATAAGGTTGAGGAAAGTGACTTCGCCTATCGAGCCCCGCTTCATGAGCTACCCAGACAAGATATTCCTGATGACGATACAAGGTTTGCTGTTGATTTTTCAGTCGTCCAAGCCTTAAATGAGGATATTATGACAATGTTCTCTTCTCTTGATTTCTTTGATAATGCTCTTGGAAGCCCCAATCTAATGTTTGATGAGTACTACCCAGATCTAGACCAATTAAAGAAAATTTATTTTAATAGACTTATTGATAAGATTAACATTAAGAATTTCTTTGAATTTTATAAGTGGTTTGATTCAATTTTAGGTGTTATGATTTCACAGCTAATTCCCAAGAAGACAAACTTTAATGGTGTAAACTTTGTAATTGAGTCACATGTTCTGGAGAGAAACAGGATGAGATATTTATCTGACGAGATCTACTTAAAGCTTTCCGAAAGAGAAGGTACATTTTCTGACTTAGTTGATAAGTTCCTGGAGTCTTAAGCTATGCCAATTTCACCATTTAGAGATAGGTTTGGTAGATCATTCGCACTAACCGGATCATCCACTGCATCAACCCCCCCATCAGTGGGTGTTAGCTCTTCTTTTAGTTTAATTAATACGGCTGCCGGAGGAATGAAGACAGCAAAGATTGATCGGTTTAGGCAGGGCATCAACGTTTCTTCTAGGCGATATGTAAGAAGAAATTCTCCTACCACAGTCATAGATACAGGAAATACTGCTGTAATTGGCGCTTTGCCCATTTTAACATCTAGGGGAATTGATTCCGAGCAGTTTAGTGATGTTCATTCAATAGAGATTAGAGACTTTGGTCAACCAAAGTTATTTGAGGACCATGAACCCTTTGAAGACATGGCTACGATGAAGATAAACTCTAAAATAGTTTCAGGAATAACTTCTGCCTACGGCGGCCCAATAGCCTTTCTTGAAGATTCAGGCCAGCAACAATATCCCGTTATAATGCTAAACGTTTCAATGAAATATCCAGATCAAATGGATGGTGTGATCGAACCCTTGGCAATTAGAGAAATTATTAGCAATAGATCGGCAGAGACTCCGTTTATTGCCCATAGGGTAAGAGCTCATCTTATGGATGGGAATATTGAGAGAAACTATGGGACTGACATGATCTCACAGACTATATCACTAACAGGATCAATTCAGACAGATCCGTTTATTGATGCTGCTGAAATAGCTATGTCAGATGGGTCTACATTTTCTCTATTTGCACAAGGATATAGCTCTGATCTTAAGCGGCTATCGGCTCCGTATATTGATAATAGAGAGAGCTTTTGTAAAATTCTTGTCGGATCAGGGACAATTAGAGAGCTTGGTCTCATTGATAGCAATCACAAGTCAGCCGGATCAGGATTTACCTACGGTAACAACCCAGAAGGAACAGACTCCATAGCGTTTGGAGGTCTAAAGAGATGAGCAATAATAAATATGTGGCCGACTTTAATAGGCCTATTAAGAAAATTAAAAACTATCCAGACCTGAGACAAAATTTCTCTGTAGAGGGTATTGGAAGGTCAGACAGGGGAAAGCAAGGCAAGACAGACCTTCACTACACACTTGGAAGCTATCTTAGAGGTCATTGGACATTTAAAAAAATTGGAAGCACACCCACAGCAGTTAACATATACAATAGCACCCACAATGGGACGCTCACAGGCGTATCAAATATTGAATATGAGTCAGATAATCCGTTTAATGTTGTTAATGGCCCTCACCTGGAAAGACCTAGAACAGCAACATTTAATGATTCAAGTACTGTCTATCTAGTTGATGATGGATCTGGTGTGGGAAATGCAGAATACACACCTTCTTCTTCTACTTCCCTGGGATTTGCTGTACAAGCCTGGGTAAAAAGAACGGCAAATTCTTCAAATGATGATACAATACTTTCTCTTGCAAGAAATAATGGAAATCTAGCAACTCAGACAAAACTAGTTTACAGGCTCTATTTTGAGGACTCATCTGATAAGTTGACACTTAAACTATTTGAAGGATCAGCTGCTCAAACTGGCGACTTTATTCAAGAGCAAATGAATGTTGCATGGCCTCATGACAGCACATGGGCACACATTCTTGTATATGTTGATCAGACAAGGACCTCACCATCAAATCCAAATATTATTTTTTACGTTAATGGCATTAGACAGAGCTCTACAACTACCCTTACATCCTTTGGAGGCCTAACACTTCCAAGCCCGCTCCCTCCGCTCACAATAGGTGCCCAGCGACAAGTAAATGGATCAGGTGTCTTTACTTCAAATTCACTATTTTTTAAGGGTGAGCTGGCTGAGATAGCTTTCTGGAAAGACATTCCTCAGGGATCTAGGCTTATAACAGAGAATACTGCTGCTGCACTATACTGGGCAAGAAATGGATATTATTCAAGTAAGTCAGGATTCTTAAGTGAACCACCCAGGCTTGAACTTAGAAGGCTTGATAGCGCAACTGGATCCCACCCTACGATTAAAAGAACTGGAGATCGAACTAGAACAGGAAAGTATTCTGTTAGCTTTGATGATACGAAAACAGTTATATTTGCCACAGCGTCAGCTGCCTATCCTCAAGTTTTAAATAGTGATTCTCCAAATTTTATATTTCCTACAGGTACACTTGGTACAGTAACTAGAAACCTAAGAAAAGGTGTCTCAGATGTCCGGGTTGAATTTACTCCCGGAGAGTCGCTTGGACCATTTGACGACAGTCTAATACAAATTAGTGACTCTTCCTTCTATTTAACAGGAACCAGCCGTGAAACTGTTGAAGGATTTTCTTCTCCGCTTAAGAGCAAAACGCAGATTTTCTTTGATATTACACCGTCGGAGACTCTGACGCTGACCAGGGCACCTAATCAAAGATTTAAGCAACTAGACACATCAGCAACAAGCAAGCCCGATAGAACAGGATTTGCTTATTGGAATGCCGGAGATAGAAGGTGGGAGCAGATAGGTCTAAAAGACCCTGCTACAAAGAAAAATACTAAATTTGATTACGCTGTTTACGGTTTAACTTCCTCTGCAGAGACAATTCAAAGTGGTACAAATCTATATCCGCAGCAGTTTGTCCCCTGCCAGCATGCACAATTTACATCGGCTCAAGTATCTTTAACAGGAAGTGATAAGAAGCTCTTTAGAAAGCGATTTTATTCAAAAATTGGCTCTCCAACTATTACATCTTTCGCACCATTTAAGACTGTCTATCACGCAACAAGCAGCCAGACAATTAGCATGTCTGATTATATTTCACATCCATTTCTTCTTGAGAAGGTCGTTGTCAGCATACAGGGAAGAGCCCAGAGAGTTCACCAAAGAGCTAAAGAAGGTGCAGCGCTTCGTCATCAAGACGACTATATGTTCTTTATATACAGACAGGAGAGAAGAAATGAGAGCGGAAGCTTTCGAGGTGGAGGAATAAAGGCTCCAGGTGGAGGTCAGTCTCTTGTAAACCAGGGAGATACACCGTCTAATAACTTTATAAAAGACAAGCCTTTCGATGTTTCAGGAAGCCAGCGGTTTCTTGTCTGCAGTGGTGCGATGACTTTTTATAATAGTACATGCTATACAAGTGACGCAACCCCGGTCAAATATGAATACCTTCCCATAAATACCCCCGCTTTTTCCCACGACTTTAATATTACTAGCACATCTAACTATCAAGTTGGAGCATTCACAGGATCAATAAATCTTCAAATTACACCCGCTGTAGCGTCTCAAGGCTTTAAGGGAATGACATATATGTTTGACTCTGTACCTCCTACCACTACAGGTCTAGACTATATGAGAACTATTCATCATTACTGGCCCGGAGGAACTGCCTTAAAGCCGTTTATGCACGATGGAACTAGAGATTCAAGTGACTATAATAATCTTAAGCCCTCTCCCTATACAGGAAAGGCAGGAAAAATAGATTGCTCCTATGGTGAGTTTACCTTTAATCAATACCAGGGAACACAAAGTCCCTCAGAGAGAAGGTTTCCAACTGGATCTGAAGCAGCAAGAAACTTAGATATTCGTGAAAATGACCCAAGAGCCATGAGGCAGTTTGGATCTACACATTTATCACAGACTAGTTTTGGATCTCTATCTCTCGCAGCCTCGGGAAGTGCCTTACGTGTTGATCGTTCACACTCAACTGTTTCACCATATCTTATCTTTCCTGAAGATGAAATAGTTCTAGGGTTAGAGGCTGCCATAGCACCAGGCTTAATTCCCTCTATGTCAGGGTCTGGAAATTCCGGTGGAGGCTTTGGTGGGCAGTGCTCCCTTACTGGATCCCACCTTGAGCTATTTTCATCAGACGAGCGACAGACAGTTGTTCTATATGGATCTCTTATTTTAGATAAGACTGAATATCACACAACACTAAATCAACCCTTATCATCTCCAGCAATTCACGAGATGATATATGAGCCAATTGTCGATCAATGGGATATAGAGACAGAGTCATCCTGTGCTGGGACATATGTTGATAATTACATAACTGGAACAATGGTTGCTTCTGACTATCCTCACAACTCTAGAGACAATGAAGTTAGTAAAAATTTAAACTCTGTTGTTAGGGGTGTTGCGGGAAGTTTCATTATGGGAACAGCTCCAAATAGAGCTGGAGCATTTCAGCGCTCTGTTACGCTATTCGATAATTCAGAGAGATTTTATGACACTCTAATGCCAAATCTAGATGACTATGGAAAGAGAATTGATGGATTTGAAAAGCTACAGAGAACTGGATCAAATCAGACAATTGTCTTTAGTCCGTCTAATTTTTATATAGAGTCTGATGGTAATAGAATGCCATTTCCATATGAGGGAAATCCAAGTAGAAGAGTTTCTGATCTTACAAATCTACAGATATTTGGAATTGTTTCAACAAGTCCCAATGTATACGGATCTGGATATCTTCATGCAAAGACCCGACAAGGTGATATTAGAAGGCTTCTCTTTATGATAGGGTTTGAAGGAGGTACAGTTGAAACCTTTAGAACATTCTCTAAGACGGCTGGTGTAACGACTACGACAACAAACACATTTAGTCATGCACACCCGCAGTCTACAGGTGCAATGGGTTTCCGATATGGAATTCAGAATATCTATCCTGAAAGTCCAAGGGCAGTATTTAGAAGAGATAGATACGGTCAGTTTAGAGATATGTTAGAGCAAAGACGAGAAGGGAGATTTTTTGAACCGTTTCTTTCAGATAGCTTAGTCATGGGGCTAGAGGGGAAAAATAGAACAAAAGTGTCTGATCCAGCTGTTTTATGCAAATTTACTCTTTCTAGCTCAAATCAGGAAACAGATCCATACTCTACATCGTGCTCAAATCTCAGCTTTGCAGCAACTTCTTCTCTTCCATATTTTGATGGACAGGTAAGAAACAATCTTGTACCTAGCGACTTTAGAACCGTAGCACTTGTAAGTACACCTGATCTTGGGTCTACTATAAAGTTTACGAGGTAGGATATGTCTCAAATTTTTCAAACTGAGGCAAGAAGAGCTGAGTCAATTACTATTAGATCGGGTTCAGATGATGGAGATATTGACGTAACAATATTTCCCAATAGGGTTCAAATTGGACTAGATGCCGACGATTTTAATAATGTTAATGTAGTCTCCGGGAGTCTTAAAGTAACAGAAAGTATAAATGGAAAAATTCTACACTTTACACATCATAACTTTACAATAGCATCTACTAGTGTCAACTATGTTCCAATAAACTCCGCAACAGAGTCAACGACAAGAACAGATGAGCAAATAGGCTTTCAAGTGCCCTATGACGGACAGCTTAAGAAGGTGATGACCAAAGTAAATGTTGCCTGGGGATCGACACTACTACACCACACGACAATTGCCTTTCACAAAGGACCGGATGGGACTGAAAGTGTGAGTGCATCTGCTACAGAATCTGAAACTGTAGCCCTTACAACAGCAAACACTACCAAGACAGTATCTTTTTCTAGTTCGACATTTAGCGCAGGGGATACAGTTGCTGTCTCCATTGACCCTTACGCAAGTACTTCTGGAAAAGTTAGAATGACTTGTGTGTGGGAATATGACACTAATACATAATTAATGAAGAGGAATCGCGGTGGCAGGAATATTAGATAATAAAACTAGAATCATGGATCTGGTGGTGACAGAAGAAGGAAGAAGGCAGATTGTCTCTGGTCGCCTTAATATTCAATTTGCCTCATTTACTGATTGTCATACCTTTTATCAGGGTGATGTTTCTAGTGGATCAGATGATGCATCAAATAGGTTATTCTTTGAAGCTGTGTCGCTGCCAAGGGATCAAATAACCTTTGAGGCTGATGATTCTGGAAACTTGATTTCATTTAACGGGGGAGATTTTGAGGTTGGTTCTGATGGAACAATCTATCAAGGCACAGATAACAGGAGGCTTGATCCAATAACCAGTGGCTCTATTTTTTCCAGCCTTGTAGACACTGTGCTTTCCTCATCGATTGATAACTTTGTAGATCTCCGGTCAATTTCTACAGTTCAGAGTCCCGGGTATGATAATTTTGAAACAGATGTTGACTTTATTGACTTTTCTATCTCAAACTCTTCTCCATTTTCTAATCCAGATGGTGCCACCATAGACCTTGACAATATCGAACCTCTCTTCATGGATTATAGGCTTAATCATATTACAAACTTTCAATTTCTTCCTCCCATAGTTCCTCAAGATAGGTCACCCACGGGCGCTGCATATGAATTTGGAGAATATGTAGACTTAAATCAAAGTCGTGTCTCTACCTGGGAGGAACTTTTTGAAAAAGTTTGGCCAGGTTATCCCAGCGAAGAGTTCATCCCACAGTACAAGACAGTTAACATTACTGAGGGAAGCAAGTCTAACAACATACTGGCACAATTTTTTGAATCAGGAGGGTCCGACAGCACCAGCCTAAAGAAGCTTGATGTTATAGATTATGGTGCCTTTTTACTTGATGATGGGGCTGTAAAACATATGTTCTTTATTGGAAAGATATTTATAGACAGTGTAGGACAGCCTACATTTGTCAATATGTTTTCTATAATTCTTGACAAGGAATCAGATCAGTGAAAGTAAGCTTACCGGTCATTTCTACAATATACAGAGATAGTATTAAGACTGAAATTGTGTCACAATATAAGACATCAACAGGCGATAGAGTCTTTGATTATAAAATATATGTAGAGTGTTCAACTGTTGATCTTTTAAATAGTGACGTTGTGAGTGTCAAGGCCACCCTTCTTCCAAAAAAATCTGGATCTCCGACAAACGATTTTAAAAAGATAGCTGGTGGAGATCTCTCACCGATATCAACTGCGATTTCCACAAGGTTTAGCTCCCTTGAAGAAGTGTCCTCTTCAACTGACGGAAGTTTTGAAAAATTAGAATCCTTTTTAGGGGGTACATCACTCAGTGAAGAGAAGCTTGTTAACTTTTCTAAAAATAGCGCAATTTCAAAATCTATATTAAAAAGCCATACCCAGCTTAAGGCTTCAATAAGAGACAACAGGGTTAAAGAGGATCAGTCATCTTTTGGTAGTGATTCTATCTCAGTTGATTCTGCAATTAACTCTGATGCAAAAAAGGCTCTTTTAAAATCAAAGATGAAGAATGCTATTATGTCTAACAAGGGAAATACGATATCTAAAAGCGCATCATCATCAGATATCTTTTTTGACGGAGGTGTGAAGTTTACATCAATAAAAAGATCTCTAGTTTCAAGCAATACAACCAAGCCTGAAAGCGATATTCCTATTTTGGATTCCTTTTTAATTCAAAAATCTAGCCCGAGCCTAAGAGCTGTAACTAGTATGAGCTCTACTAGCTTTGAAAGAGATTCACAGGGAAATGTTATTCATAGGTCAGGATATTTAAACACTAGCAGACAGACACAGCAAGATGAACTTATGGGAATACTCGAAAGAAGCGGAAAGGGCATGGGGCCAAAATCTTCACTTGAGTCAGATCCAAAGTCAGCTGCCTGGACATCAGCACTTCAATTCTCAATACCTCCAAGCCTTCTCGTTAAGATGGAGTTTTCTAAATTTATAAATACTGCTAAGGATAACTATGGGGGATTATCAACTAGCTCGAGACAGGAAAAAGATACTGGATCTATTGATGAATATTTAAAAAATGATGACATTAGCCAGATTGCAACATCCCTAAGATCATCGATTATGACAATTCCGAGGTCTGTTCCTGAAAAAGTTTCTGACATGTCTCGAAGCGACATTTTAACGACAGCCTATAGCACAACATCTGAAAAATCTTCATTCGAATTTCAAATACCAGTCACTCAGTCCACAGTTAGCTCTTCTGGTGAAATTATTCTAATAGTTGAAGCACTCAATACATCAGGAAGAGTGGTTCAGGTTGAAACAAAGACTATAAATCACCAGAGAAATCTTGATAGTTTTCTTGTTCCAAGGCTATCTCCAGAAATTTCTGCACTACGATCTCAAGACTCTCTAGTTGATGTTTCTGTTAAGCAAGTAGACAGCAACTGTAATAAGATTATTATTTTTAAAAAGACTTTAAATCAAAGTGCATTTAGCAAAGGCTCCAGTTTCAAAAAAATAAGTGATATAGTCATAACGTCAAAAGATCCAGATCATACCTTTTCCTTTATGTCAAATCCAGGAGAGCCTCTTATGCTTAGGGCGATTTCTATTTCAAATAGTGGAGAGCCAGGTAAATTTAGAGATGTGGTCGTTCTGCCATCAAACAGCTCCAGACATGGAGATCTAGAAAGAAACTTTGCATTTGCGACAATATTGACGCAAAATACTTCGACTGGAATAATCGTTGAATCAAAAATCACATCAGGAAATTTAGTATCTTACTACTTTGTTAGAAAAAATATATCTGAAGGAGAGAGAATATTTACCCCCATCAGCTCTCCATCGTCAAACAAGATGGGAACAAGAAAAAATACTCTTCAGGTAGTTGATACATCCACCAACATTGGTGATACCTATGAGTACAAGATTAAGTTTATATTTAAAAATGGCTCAGAGTCAATCTCTGAAGCGTATGGAATTGTGAAGAGAGAAATGGTAATTGACTCTATAGGCGTTTCATCTCTTCCCCCAACCTATAGTAAAGGTTTCAAAGAAAACAGTTATTCTGTAGTCTTAAATAGCACCATAGATATCCCGCAGTCTGACGCAGATATGACTAGATCAATATTTGAAAATTTAGATCTGTCAGACCTCTTTGATAGTGAAATATCTTCAATAAAGAATCAATTTGAAAATATTGCTATTTTTCATGTCACAAGAACAGATGTTTTGACCGGAGAAGAATACGACCTCGGGCTTAAAACACCGGGCGAAATTATAGATTCTGGAGATTCCAAGTCAGGCATCCCAGCTCCTACTTCTGGAGAATATGTCTATAAACTTGAGGTATTTGTAAGAACACCGGATAATATTTTAGCTGAAGTTGAGAAGTCCCAGGCTTTTCGAAACTTAAAAATATCAAGATCGACTCCCTCAATAGCGTCTAGCAAGTTTTCTGGACAGTTTGGGACATCACTTAATGATATTGAATTCAACTACTCTCAAAAGTTTACCGCTCCAACAGCCATTAGAGATTCAACACTCTCTTATGGAAATTCAATTGTCTCAAATCATCCAGAAAGCTCCTTTGAAATAGGTAAAACTGGAATAGTTCGGACAGTAAAGGTTTCAATACCCACTAAAGACACAAGAGTGGTTTCAAAATCCATTAGACTAAACTCCCTTGGAGACGTTTTAATAAGGTGGTCTGTGAGAGGGGATTTAAGCAACATTGACCACTTTATAATTGCCGGATCTAGAAGCGGAATGATAATTCCAGTCGGTACGCATCACACCTATTCAAGAGGAAATGACTTTCTTTTCACAGATACATCTCAAAAGGGTATAGTTGGAATTGTTTCATACTATATTATTCCTGTATTTTCCGATCTTTCTCAGGGAAGTCGGTATTCTGCTGGAACAATATCAATAACAGGAGAGGTGTAAAGTGGCAGATATTGCAGTAATGAGTTCAGGATTTTCGTTTCCGCCTTCTGATGAATTTTTATCAGGCCTTGTGAGTGTTGCTAGCTCTCCTGTCTTGTCAATTCTTACTACCATTGGAAATCAATCAATTATACAATCTTCTAAGTCTGCTGTGAGCCAGACTGATATTGAAATTGATGGAAGCGTTAACTTTGTTGACGCAACAGAGCAAGCATTTACAAACTTAACAAATCCTGCTGCCGTTGTTGGACTTTCAACAAGAGCCCCAGAAATCATAGCATCAGTTGACTATGTCCCTCTCTACACTGGTATTACCTCGGATGAATCTGATGACAATCCATCAGGCGGCTGCAATGTCGACGTCTACAACACCATCTATCAAAATACACTTCTTGAAAGCCTAACTAGAGAAGCTGCAAGAAATTGTCTTGTAAAGCTGCTAAAGAATGAAGATGGAAAAATTGATACAGCAATATCAGAGATGACTGGATTGCAGAATATATCTAGTCACTCTGACTTGCTTAGTTCATTTTCTAAGATTTGTGCCTATAGCTTTTATGTTAGAAATTGCCTGGAGTGGGATGCTCCTTCGCTTGCCTCGAGCATGTCTGAGATGTTTAATATATTTAGTTCAATTAGAGATCTAATGGGGCTAGACACCTTACAAGAGATAATTATGCCAAGAGGCGAAGGATGGCACTATCCAACAACATTTCAAAACTTTCAGGGATTTGACCCTACAAGAGTCTTCGATATAGATTCGTTTGTTGAACTGGGAACTGGCGAGCTTGCATATACAGAAGATGAGTACAATAACTCTTCTTCAACAAAAATTATAGCACAAATAGTTCAAGATCTTAGAAATTCAATATTGTATGGAAGCGCCATTAGAAATCTGGATCAAGATAGGGACACTAGTAGCACTGGATTTTCTCCATATACAGTTTTTGATGAAAGCGAATCTGGAAAATTTAGTAGTGTTATATCTGGCTTAAATAGCCTAAATGCAAGTCAATCTCAAGTTACACTTGGAACAAGTACATCTTTAGAGGGTACCGACCTTGGAGCGGGTGACACTGAAGTTACTATCTCTACGCTAGATTCATCTGACTTTAACTTATTTCTTGAATCACTTTCTGGTATATCCTTTGTTGAAAGAATGACCATAATTTGTCAAATCATATCAAGAGATATTAGCATGTCCTTTATGAAAAGGACATCATGGGTCTTGTCCAGGGTTGAGAAAATTACAGGTCAAAGTCCTGGAGAAAACCCCTCTGTAGAGTCTATTGTTGATAATATAATTGGAAATATTGGGGGATCTTTATTTACAAGTAGCCCAGCATCAGAATCTATTGCATCTCTTTTAAATCCAGCTTTTGGGGACGATAGGATTCTTACTTTTGAAAGATTTTCAATTGACAGCTCATTTGGCAGCGGAATTTCAGGATTTGACTCATTTGCAGGTGATATTGTTCATCAAATACAGGCCTTCATAGAGGCTGGAAATGTTTACGGTTCTTGGTCCTCCAGTAGCGTGCAGGCAACATATGACCTGGTCCAGGAGTTTAGTTTCACCAAGTTTGCCACTGACTGGTATAACAAGACGTATGAGGCTGCTGCTGTTATACCAGTTTTAATTGGCGGAGCCTCATCATCAAATAATTTCTTTAGATCTACTTGTTTTGTACTGACAGAATATCTAAGTGACAATGGGTTTATTGACCAGAGTGAAACTTTTGAGAATTTTATTCATCAATATTCAAATTCCGAGGAAGATCAAGAGCAGGCAGATGAATATGAGTACATAAGACTTGGAATTTTTGATTTAGCATCTACTGACAGCGAAGTCGCCTATCTTCTTATTAAGTATCTTGATTTACGATTTGCTGTTATAAGACGAATCGGTCAGGATCCGTTTCTTTATTCCCCGAGTGCAACAGGAATTGAGAACGTCTTTGAAAGTGACATATTAAGCGAAGAATACTCTGCATTTTATGCTGTCGCAGAGGAGCTTGCGTCAAAGGTAATAAATCTTAGCTACAGCTCAGGTGGATCATTCGATTCGTCCGAGTCATCATCAACTCATACCCGATACTCATCTGAATATACAATGACAGACATATCTGTTTCTAATCGTGGTGCAGAGGGTGATACTGACTTTTCTTTCTTCTTTGGAAACATACTGGGTGCTGATCAATTTGATATAATGAAAACACCCATTGGGCAGTCGCTTACCACACTTGCACTGGATACAGATGGTAAGTCTCCGTCAATATTTGATATTCCAAAAAGAACATTAGAGCTTTTTTATCATGATTTTCTTAATTATGATATTGCTGATGAGGGCGGAGAAGTCTCTCTTACATCAGATGATATTTCCAGGCTTAATTCTGCACAAGCTTCTTTTATCACAGAGGGTGTCATATCTCAGTCACCCACTCAAGGCTTGGGGGCACAGGCTACATTCTTGTCAGAGGGGGATGAGGCATCAATTGTAACTGACTTTAGAGGGTACGACGATCAATTAAGAAGAAGGGCAATAGCCTATATCTTAATTGATATTATTGGTTCCATGGGAATTGTTAATCCTGCTGAGGGGACGCAAGCTTCCTCAGGTCTCAGCATATTTGTCAGCGGCGATATCACAGATGTTTCAGTCGAATCTGTTGAAATGAATGACCCAGCTTTATTCCAGGGAACCCTAAGCGCTACGGCAAGAGGAACTTCAGCTACTAGCACTTTTACAAAAACTCTAGCTGCCTCTATCTCTGTCACTACATCGTGCGACTTAAGCCTAAATATTGCTAGAGCCACCCAGCTAGCAATAGCATGTAAGAAGTACTCTCTTGAAGGGACTACATATCAAGACGAAGACTATAGCGAAAACCTAGAGGCTGTCGACACCTCAATTTCAAGCGTCTTTGGGGGTGATTATGATCTATCAATAGAGGACGATATTAAGAATATTAACGGGTATTTAATAAAAGAATTCTCGAGAACTGAAACACTTGCCCACATGCTTACTTCAATTGCTTATGGGCTTACAGCAGTCAAGGGTGAAGTGGAAACATCCTTTACTAGCGGAATTGGGGACTTTCTTGAATATGCAAGCCTTGCTGCTGATAATGCTTCTTCAAGCGGAGATGCTGCTTTATCAAAGTCAGACGCCCTTTCAGCAATTATAAGCACAGCCATGTTCCCAGAAACCCTAGCAATAGTTAGAAATGTATATTCAAAAAATTCCTATGTTGCATGTGCTGGATTTTTTGATGATGACATAAGCCAAGATGGACAGCAGGCAAGCTCAATTGATCTTTTATTACCTGCCGGAAGTGTAACACCGTCAAACATGCTTAGCCAGAGAATAATTCCTGCACTAAAGCACCTTACAGCGAAGGGAAGAAGTCAAGAAAACTCTCCTCAGCAGCTAGGTCCAACAATCTCTGCACTTGGAGACTCTAGCAGTGATAGAATGAAGATTCTTGCCATTGGGCTTCCTGTAGGGTTAACTCAGCGCCTAAGGGAAGAAGCTTCAAATTACTCAGCTGCAGGTGCACCCTTCTATGAAAGCTCTTCTTTGATTACAATAAGAGTCTATAAAAAGGATCTAGACAGGGGAGACGTTGTCTATGTGCCAAAGACATTTATTTTTGATACACTTGTATTTCTCTGGAGCTGCTTATTCGGTGATAATAACGAAAATGAATCTGTGACAAGTAAGGTTTCTGAATCTGCTGAGGTTGATACTGGCATCTCTATGAGCGTGATAGAGGAAAATGGATCCTCTGTAGATGTTTCACTTTCTGCCTTAAAGAACATAGAAGCCTCAGGGTTTAGAGCAGCAATGAATAAGGAGTTTTCCAGCGTGAGTGAATTTTCTGACCTGTATCGAGGCCTTCATTTTGATAAGCACAGTGCAGATAGTCCAAACGTCTCAGCGTGGACGACACACTATATAGATGAAATTTTCAGCGACTCAGCAGATCAAATTAGAAAGAATCACATTCAAGATGTCGTTTTAAAGCATTATCTAAAAACTGTTGCTGGGCTTGATGTTTCAGAGACAGCATTTCCGCTATTCACCCAGGGAACAAGCCATCTCTCTACTTCTGACGGTGCTGGACTTGGAACATCGCTTGCTGATTTTGAATATTTAGACTCTTGTGGCGCTAACAGTGGAGATTCAACAGATACAGGATATGACTTTACTGTTACAGATCTATATGAAACTAATACTTCTATCTTGGACTATAGAACTGAAATACTTTCCATACTGTCATATGCCATTGACAATGGAATAATCACAGATCAGGACCTAGATACAGATGTTTCAACAAACATCTTGGCAAAAGTTAGAGAATCACTTCTATTCTCTCCGGAGAAATATTTTAATCAAGTCTTTCTTCCTCGACTATTTGAGAGAACATTTTGCATTCTTATTGATCCAGATGGTTTTGATATTGATACAGAGGAGTCTGCCGATCAATTTGATGACGCGCAGGCAGTTGGAACCTATGTATCAGATATGTATACCCTATTTGTTACAGCTGAGATAACAGTGGGAGAAACCAGCGGTGACATATACGCTACTGGTGGAAGTCATGGTGGAGGTTAAAAAGAAAAAATGAGTAACTTTGATTCGCTATTAGAAACTTGCTATTCAAGCCTCCCAAGCAAGGGTGTAAACCATTCTGACATACCCGTCCCAACTGATGTAGACTCAGAATTTCAATACAACTATTTCGTCTCTGACGAGACAACATCACGTGAGTCCGTAGTCGATGGAGAGTCAATTACATCATTTACAACACTTACAGATGATGCATCTGAAGCAGACAGACTCCAGGCTATGATGGACTATAACGTTCCAAGATTTGTTAAAGTATCTTGGTCTCCTACTGAACTAGATTCACTGGCAGGACTGACTCAGTCTTCCGCCACGTCCGCTGTCTGGTCTGGAGCAGGAGCCGGTGCCGTCGAGCAAGATATGCTCGAAGGAAACCTTGAAAATATTCTCTATGAAGAGACAATGACCAGCAACCAATACAGCGGTATTAATTTTCAAGACGCAGAAGGGCTTACAAAGCTAACTGAGATGGCAAAGATTGCTATAAATACTTCTGAACTTCCTTTCAGCTTTGCCTCTACAGAAAGCTCATCTGTATCTTCAGATTCAAACCTTGATGTTATAAATTCATATCTTGAGCTAGTGGGGGCTTCGACAGGAGTTGACCCAGCAGCAAAAGAATTGCTAAGGACGGCATTGGGAAGCTATCAGTCAACAGGAGATATGAGCTTTTTTAATCAAGCAGCTGAGAGAGAGGCAGTTGTAGATGATTCATTCTTTAACACGTCTACAAAGTTTGATCTAGGTGTTTCTGTTAGTAATGTCCTTGCCGCTCGCTGCGGACACGCTTGGGGGCAAGATGGAGGAAGTGCATTCTTTGAAGAGATTTCAAGAATAAGTAGTACACTATCTCAAATCACGTCAGCGGGAATATCACAAGATGCTGCAGGGGCAATTAGCGACGACGACTACGATATCACAGGTGATCCTGTAACCTATAGGCTTTCTGAAAACATCGCTGACCAGACACAGCTTGAGCAATACGATGCTAGAATTGTTGGGTACATGGTTGAGAAACACGAGGTCGACTCAAATGGCACAGTTATTGAACTTGAGCCCATTTTAGTCAGCAATCCTGAAGCAGGTGATATGATCGACCCCAACGTTATGTATGGAAGGGGATATCGATATAAGGTCAGGACTGTGGCATATGTTGAATTTAGTGCAATTAATGTATATCCTGGAAATCAGTCAAGAGACCAGACAGTTGTCGTAGGCCTTCTATTTGCTTCACGACCAAGCAAGACAACTACCGTCTTGTGTGTTGAAAGGATTCCCCCTAAACCTCCTGTTGATATTTCCTTTGTATTTAACCCAGATACTCCATCTGGAGGTCTTGATATATCATGGTCGTTTCCAATTAATAAGCAGAGAGATATCAAACAATTTAGAATATTTAGAAGATTATCTCCCCAGCTTCCATTTTCTTTAATTAAAAATTATTTTTTTGACGACTCCACTACACTTACAAAGACAACTGAAATACCAGACCCAGATGCACTTGTTGAAAGCAGTAGTTCAAAGCTATCTAACTCAACTTTTCAAGTTGTAGACGGCCCCCATTTACTTTTTACTGATTTAGATTTTAACTTTAACTCAACTTACATTTATTCCATTGTAAGCGTTGATGCAAGAGGAATGTCATCAAACTACTCCGCTCAGCACGTCGTATCTTACGATAGGTTTAAGGGCAGAATTAATGTAACTTATTTATCCAAGTCAGGAGCACCGATACCCTATCCAAATCTCTATCTTAGGCAGGACTTATTTCCTGATACAATAAGAATGTCAGGATATGATCGAATGCATGTTTATTTTGATCCCGAGTATTTGACAGTTAAAGATTCTAATGATAATGACCTATCTTTAGTTTCAACTAGTGAGGAAGATCCAAGCTATAAGATATCAATGATAAATCTAGATAATCAGAAATCTAAGCTAATTGATATTTATGTTAAGGATATTAGAGATGATCCGTTTCAAGAGGAAGAGGGCATTGAATATAGCATAAGAACTACTGTTCGAACCCTTATCGATGTATGAGAATAGAATTATTTTACTGCATAACACATCAAGAGATATATTTACAACCAGGAGTAAAAAATGGGTTATCTTGACCATTCAACAAATAACATTATACTAGATGCTGTTCTTACTGATAGAGGCCGTGAGCTTCTATCGAGGAATGATGGATCTTTTCAAATCGTTAAATTCGCACTTTCCGATGACGAGGTTGATTACACGACGATCCAAAAGTTTGGTAGAACTGTAGGAAAAGAAAAAATAGAAAAAAATACACCTGTGTTTGAAGCACTTACAAATGGAAGTATTGCTCAAAAATTTCCCTTAAGAAGTATTTCAATAGGAAATCTTATTAGGCTTCCCTCTCTTGACCTGGATGGAGTAACATCTGATACAATTACATTGAACATGGTTAATACAAGAACACAGTCTGTAACAGTAAAGCAGTCAATAGGTGGTGATTCTTTAGTCCCGATTGAGCTTGTTGATCAAGTGTTTAAGGTTGTGGTGAACAATCTATTTTTACAAATATCTGGACAGCGACCTGTTTCAATAAGCAAAGACAACATTGCAACATATTTGATAACAAGGGCAGCTACCCTTGATACAGTTACCGGTGGATCTTCTGTTGCACCCACAGTTCAGATTAAGTCATCCCTTACCACAACAATGTTTAGCACATACGGTATTGCAAGTGATAAGTCAACTATTAGATCCTATATTACAATTACTGGACAGCAATCAGGCGCTTCAAAAAATCTTCTTGTTAAAATCAACAAGACATCATAATTCAAGAGTAAGACATGGCAATATATAAGGAAATTTCTGCAGCTGACATTAAAACCAGCAGGTCAGTTTTAAATCAGTTAGTTGACATCCTACAGGAAGATGTCTCAGGATCAACTACGAGAAAGAAATATCAAGTTTTTGTAACCGGTGGAGTTGGACCAGGTGTTACTTCCTCTCTATTTCAAACGGTATATGATCAGGATTACACACTTCAGACAGCAAACCCAATTTTTGATATAACATACGGTGTCTTTTCTGGAAGCACAGATGTTGCAAATGCATCAACTGGCCAAGACAGCGCAGGAAAGCTGCTATTTCCATCTCAAACCTTAATGATGAGAGAAAAAATAGATGTCTATAGACAGTTTGCACAAACACTTCTCGGAGATGCAACTTATCAGTTTGCCTCTCCCTTCGACACAACACAGCCTATAACAGCCAACGGAATTGATCACGCCCTTTTCTTTACATTTAGAAGGCTTTTCTCTAGAGATAAGATTAAGCGTGAAACGTTCGCCATGAAGTTTTATCAGTCTGCTTCCCGAGCTCCGGGTGATCCCACAGCGTCCGGTCAGTCTGTTTGTTCTGGAGCAATGGGTCCAAACATTAATCTTCCAACAGTTTCCGGATCTGCCATCTATACAGATATTGGCTCTGCCACAGCAAAGGAGACATCGATTGGGGGCGAGGTTGGAAATCTAGTCGACTCTTCAAATACAAATAGAAATGTCGGCCTTCTCTTCTATGATATGGGAATTGGAATCCTTGATGTCTCAAAAGTTATCTCAGCTTCTCAAAAGGCTTCCGGTGTTATTGACGCAATGGTTAATACTACGTTTAAAGATGCTGCAAGAGGGCAGACAGTTCTTGGCCCAGGGCCCGAAGGTACAGCCTATGGTTACGGAAATCCAAAAGCGAAGTTTGTTCCAGATTTCGTAGTGTCAGCATCAATGGATAATATTCTCGATCACTTTGCCTCAGTCAGGTTTCAGTCAGGAACACTTACTGCAATGACCTTTCAAAATGTCACGAATATTAACTCAACACTTGTATTCTGCAGGGCAACTTCTGATGAGTTTAACTACTCATCTAATCCTACGTTTACTGACTCTACGGGAAGGATAAATGTGATTGATGAAGGTGAGGAGAATACACAGAGAACATTCTCATTTGTTAGCACAATCGGTCTTTATGACGGAAGAAATAATCTGTTAGCCGTTGCAAAGCTAAGTAGACCTGTTGAGAAGAATGACGAGAAGGACCTGACTTTCAGGATTAGGCTTGACTTCTAGTCCTACTGGAGGTTTTAGCCCATGTCAATCATTAGAATTACCAGAGATCTGATTGAAAAAGTTACTCTGACAACACATCCAAAGACACACTTTCTTTCGTCTTCTCAGGAGAGTGTTAATGATGAGCCTGTTGAAAGCTCAGGAATACTAAGCACAACAGGTACAATGGGTCAGGCTAGCCTTGTCGCAAGGACTAACAGTGTTGTAAAGGGCACTCGAATTTTTGACACAGAGAGCTCCCTTTTTGACGAAGACCATTCGTCTCTTTTGATCAATCTTCACGCAGCTCAGGAGCTATCTGGAACTACCACAGACATACAGAGCTACTTAGGTCACGCGACTCCTGGCTCTCACATCTCTACGGATGATGGAAATTGTGCCAGTGCTGATATTACATTTATTGCAACTCCTTTAAATGGCCACACAGTTGTAATAGCATCTGCCTCGATGACTGATACATACACCTTTGACACCAGTAGGGTCCCAACAGACAGCACACATGCACTTGTTGGAATATCGGGTGTAACTACGCTTACCGGATTCGCTAAGTCACTAAGAATATCGATCATGTCTGCCAGTCTGCGCAATGATATTCAAATTACAGCAGCACCTCCAGCCGGGGCAGTTTTAACAGTCCACCAGATGGTGAAAGGAACAGGTGGAAATGGAAAGACAATTACAGGAACCGCGCTGTCTGCTGGAAAGATATCTGTTACAGAATTTTCTGGAGGGACATCCAAGCTAAGTGATGATGATCCGACAAATCCAGGACATCTAGGCTACCTAAAGGGAGTTAGAGAGCTTGATGTTCCAGCTAAGAGTAAAAAGGTCTTTGGCATTGATAGATTTAGACCTCCCTGGCTGTTTCAAAATGATCACGAAGATTTTGACCTCCAGACTCAGCCTGCTGGAAGCTTAAAAGCTAACAGAAGAATGATTAAGAATCAGGTGAGAAATGTTCTCTTGCCTGCTTATAGGTCCCAATTTACGCACCCTAACTATGCCTATACAAACTATCACACGTTAAACTTTTTCACTTCTTCAATTAACTGGGTTTCCACAGACGGAAGTAGAACAGAAGCTACCAGCGTCCCTTATAAGTGGATGAATAGTAAAGTTTTAATATATGAGCAACTCACCGGTTCAGTAGATTCTCTCGAAGGTGAATACGACAAAGATCGAACTGTGCACAGGTATAACGGAAAATATGTTCCTGAAACAGGCTTTACATTTGACTTCTACATTAATCCAAGATACACGAATGACGTTGATAAGTCCCCTCGAAACGGAGAGTTTAGAGCTGGAACAATTATGCACGTCAGCGGTGCCTACGCAGTCAGCCTAGTCTCAGGCTCAAGTAGAGCTCCCGACGGTTCAGTAGATGGGTATAGAATAATGCTTCAGCTGTCTCAAAGTGCTGAGCACCCACCCTCTAAGTGGCATATTGTCCACGGACACGATAGGCCTGTATTTGCGAGCTCTAGTGTAAACTATAAGAAAACGCCCTATGACCTTGCCTGGGTTTCACCTGATAATTCACTTAAGAGAAATCACTGGCATCATGTTGCAATCAGATGGGGTGGAGATGATGTTAACAACAGCACAGGAAGCTTTTTAATCGATGGTAAGAAAGTTTCTGAGTTTGCACTTCCAGGATCTTCTAGCATTAGACCCTATGTAAATCAAGATAAAGCGGGAGCCTCTTTACTACTACCGCTGTCTGAGAGAATAGAAAGGGTGGGCGGTCCAAGATTCCTTGCTGGAAGAGCTGATCCAAATGCCCTCTTTATTGGAAACTTCTATGAAGGAAAAAATGAAGGTGGAGGAGAAGCTGCAAGCAGCACATCTATTGATAGATTTTTCAATCGTGCTGCTAGAAAGGCAGAGGGGTTTACATTAAATTTAACAGGTACTGCACCCTCTCCTACGATGCAGAAATATGATCCAGTTGCAACCTTTAATCACCCTCTTAACGCTGAGGTTCATGATCTTAAGATTTACAATAAATTTAGAACAGATTCTCAGATCTACACAAGCTCCATTCAAGGGCCGGATACTTTAAAAGATCTTCTATTCTACGTTCCCCCTTTCTACATTAATGAAAATAGAAAAAGAAACTTTTTGTCAAGTGCTGGTATAACATCATCTAGAAGAGAAAGAATTGTAGATTCTGGAGGAGCTTCGTATCCAGATGGTGTGGATGAGCCTTTTCATTATCCTGCTGATGTCTTTACACAGCCATTTACTTCATTTCCCTTTAATGCGGGAATGTCTATGAATATCGATACAACTGATATCAATGTTGAGAATTATTGCAAGGACATCGTTACAAACACTTATCCTAGATTGTTATTCTTAACCTCTTCCATGAATTCAACCAGGGTTGAGGCGACGACTGGTGTTAAAGACATGTGTCTAACAGCATCTAATTTTATGTTTGATAATTTTTGCACTGGATCAATAAAAGCTAGGGCAAATTTTATTCTTCCATGTGATAATGGAAAGTTTCAACCAAACTACAAGCATGTTCACACAGGATCAACTGACATATCAACAGGATCAGAAGCGTATCTTTATAGGGATGATATTGGAAACTTTGATCCTAGCTTAATAAACCTTAGCAATGTATTTGTTACACCTCCCACCTACATAACAACAAAAATTGACGACGATGGCAGGCTGATAGATACCATAGCACAATTTTCATCATCGATCGGAACGTTTGGCGACTATGGAGAAGAGATCGATGTCTTCGCCTATCCAACCCCACCTTATCCGTTTATGCCGACAGCGCTAAATACTGCAAATAATCACTTTCTTGTCTACCAAGCATCTAGAGATCCTTCAAGCAATGAGATTGTCTTGTTTAACATACCGAATCTATTTTATGGAAATAGAATTGAGCCAGGAACATTTACCCTTACAGACTCTAATGTAACTGGGTCAAGAGGAAAAGTGAGTATTACCTTAAAAGATGACGGCTTTGGAACGCTATATCGAGCTGATTCTGCGACAGAGCATGCTATGTCAAATGGAGTGGGAAATATCTTCTATGACGAAGGATTAGTTCTAATTAAATCTCCTCATCTTAAGTTTTTTGGAAAAGATCAGTTTGAGGTGTCATTTACGGGAGAGCAAAATATTCATGTCATGAAGATCAATGTTCCTTGCCGCCCAGGGATGATCAATAGCTCTTCAAACCCAGGATTTAGAGTCCTCTCTGCATCGCTAAATGCCAACGATGAAGATTCTAAGTTCGTCTATATTACCGGAATATATTTTCATGATGACAATATGAATGTTATTATGAAGGCAAATCTTGCCCAACCCGTTGTCAAACGAGATGGGGACAATCTTCTATTTTCACCCAAGCTGGACTTTTAATATGATTCTTGGTCTTGACATATCTACTAGTTGCACAGGCTGGTGCATAATAGACTCTTCGTCAAAGCTTGTGAAGATGGGATACGTCCCACTTAAAAAGGAAAGATCGCCCTTTACAAAGGCAAAAAAAGTTAGGCAAATACTTTCAGAAATAAACATTCAGTATGATATTGAAAGAATTTGCATTGAGGAAAATCTTCAAGCTTTTCGACCGGGCCTTTCCTCTGCAAAGACTCTTTTAACACTAGCTAGGTTTAATGGTGTTGTTAGCTACCTTGTCCAAGAAGAGTTTTGTATTTCTCCAGAGTTTATAAATGTTAACACTGCCAGAAAGTCTCTTGGTATTAAAATTAAAAGATCAAAAGACGGAGGCGCACCCACAAAGAATCAAGTTCATGACTGGGTAAGCTCTCAGATCTCAGAATCATATCCATGGCCTACGAAACGACTAAAGTCAGGACCAAGAAAGGGAAAAGAGGTTTATGAGCCTGCCTGTTTTGACATGTCTGACGCATATGTCATAGCACGAGCTGGTCAGATTATTTGAAAATATTTTTAATCTGTGATATGATTTATATGTGGTAACATTTACAAAAAAGATTTCATTTCTTAGAAGAGCTTTTGGTCATTGTGAGCTCGATAGGAAGAAAGAGAATGCCATATTTGTTTGTCCTAGCTGCGGCCGCGGAACGGGTAAGCGAAAGTTCTATATTAATCTTGACACCTGGCAGTGTCATTGCTGGTCATGTGGCTTAAAAGGAAAGACAATCCTCAGCGTTTTAAGAAAATATGGAACGAGAGAAGATGTTGAATTATTTTTAAACATCTTGGGTAAAAAAGGTTCTATCTCACCTTCTGAGAAGGTGGAGGGTCTTGATGAGAAAGTTACACTTCCTGAGGGCTTTATTCTTTTAGCAGATCACCAAAGATCTATAGACCCAGATGTTAGGTCATGCATACGCTATCTTGCTTCAAGAGGGCTTCGAGAGAGAGATCTTTGGAGGTATAGATTTGGAACTGTTAGATCTGGAAGGTTTAAAAGAAGGATAATAGTTCCATCTTTTGATATGTTTGGTGATCTAAACTTTTTTGTTACAAGATCAATTGATCCAGGGGTAAGAAGAAAGTATATAAACTCCAACAACAATAAGAAGAATATAGTGTTTAATGAGATTGACATTGACTGGAGTGCCGAGCTTGTACTTGTTGAAGGACCTTTTGATATGGTGAAAGCTGGTGAAAATTGTGCGTGCATACTCGGATCAAGTCTCACAGATGACCATCTTCTATTTTCAAGGATTGTATCAAATCAGACGCCTGTCGTCTTGGCTCTTGACGCTGACATGAAAGAAAAGCAGCAAGAAATAGCTAAAAATTTAAGCTCATATGGCTGTGAAGTTAAGATAGCATCTTTGGGAGATTTTTCCGACGTTGGTGATATGAGTCGAGAAGAATTTAAAAATGCAATGATTAACTCTATTCCCTGGAGCCCATCTCAAAGGCTTAAGATGAGAATTGGATCTCTTCGAAGTGGATCTCTCTTCTAGTTCATAATATTTATGCTTGTTGCTTAAGGAAAATATGATGAAGATTAGCAGAAGCCAGCTTAGAAAGATGATTAGAGAAGTTATGGTTGACCTTGAAGAAGATGCAGTCTTTTCTCAGCCTGATCGACTTGGATTGCAGCCTGAAAGAGATATCCCTGGACAGACGCCAGACCCTATTTGTAAAAAGTGCAAAATAAGACACCCAGTCAATGGTTGCGGAATGGATCATGCAGACCATGAAGAAGAGGGAAGAAATCTAAGCTATGGAGATCATCCATCTGCAGATAGAGAAGGTCGAATGACAAGAAGCCAGCTATTCAAGGTTGCAAGATATGCGCAAAGCTTACACGATACCCTAAGAGATGATGACGATCTACCAGAATGGGTTCAGGCTAAAGTGTCAGTTATGTACAGCGATATTGGAAAGATTAAACACTATCTTGAGTACAAGCTAAAGCGGATGGAAGACTGATCTTTTTGTACAGTTGGGTTTAATATCATAATATAAATTATATGAGGATAATTCACATAGCAGATGTCCACTGGCGTGGGCTTTCTCGCCACGATGAATATAGGGAATCATTCTCAGCTTTTATTAAGCAGGCTAGAGACCTACAGCCCGATATCATCTATATAGGCGGGGATATAGTTCATTCTAAGACTCAGGGCATATCACCTGAGCTTATTGATTGTCTTTCTTGGTGGTTTACAGAGCTATCAAAAATATGTCACGTCCATGTGATATTAGGAAACCATGACGGGCTTCTTAACAACAGAGGCCGCCAGGATGCAATTAGTCCAATCCTGTCAGCTCTGGATAATCAGAAGATTCATCTCTATAAGGAATCAGGTGTTTACCCTACGGGTGTAACAGGGTTTAACTGGTGCGTCTTCTCTTGCTTTGATGAAGAGGGGTGGGATAGGGTTATTCCTATTGAGGGTGAAATAAATATCGCCCTTTATCATGGCGGTGTATGGGGGTCAAAGACTGATATTGATTGGGAGATTGAGGGAGAGGTAGATCTTGAATTCTTTTTAAATTATGATTTTGCCCTTCTTGGTGACATTCACAAGACACAATTTCTAAATGATAAAAAGACAGTAGCCTATTGCGGCTCATCTATTCAACAAAATTATGGCGAAGACCCTGGAAAGGGATTTTTATTTTGGGATATTAGATCAAAAGATGATTTTGACGTTACATTCTATGAGATTCCTCATCACAAGCCTTTTGTCACAATTGACTGGTTGGGAAGTGTAGATTTAACACTTGCTTCAACAGGAAGCATAGCAGATGGATCAAGGTTTAGAATCAGGTCAGATAGAAAAATACATCAGACTGATATTACAACTCTCTATAGGCGCCTCAAGGATTCAAAGCGTGCAACAGAGATTGTTTTTAAAATTGATCAAGATGTAGATCCCGGAACAATAGATGCCGGAAGTGAGTCATTTTCAAAAAAGAACCTTAGAGACTTTAGTGTTCATCAAAAATTAATGAGAACATATTATGAAAATACAGAAATATCACCAGAAACTTGGTCTAAAATTGAAGAAAAGATTTCTAAATACATTGGAAATATTTCCAAAAAAGACTCTATTACTAGAAACACTAGATGGTCAATTAGAAAGCTAAGTTTTGATAACACATTCGGATATGGAAAGGGAAATTCTCTTAATTTTGACAAGCTTGGAGGAATTACTGGAATTTTTGGAAAGAACAGGCAGGGAAAATCATCCATAATTGGGTCTCTAATGTATTGCCTCTATAACACCACAGACCGAGGCGGGATTAAAAATATCCACATAATTAACACGAGAAAGAAGCACTGTAAGGCATCTGTTGAAATAGATGTTAATGGTGTCAAATACAGAATCGACAGAGGGACAGTTAAGCATCAAGCCAGAAAAGGACATGTATACGCAACGACAAACCTGGCAATATCAAAAATAGATGAATCAGGAAGTGTCATAGAAGATATGTCAGGTGAGCAAAGAAGGGATACAGAAAAAGTTGTTCAAAGCTTGATCGGAACATCAGATGATTTTTTACTAACTTCTCTATCTTCTCAGGGTGAAATGAATGCCTTTATTAAGGAAAAGGCTACTTCTAGAAAAAATATTTTAAATAAATTTTTAGATCTTGAAATCTTTGATCAGATGTTTGCAATGGCAAAAGATGACTCAGCAGAGATTAGATTAAGGGCTAAGAGCTTGCCCAAGATTGACTGGGAAGACGAGATTAAAAATCAAGAAAGGGAGATATTTGAAAAAAGAGAGAAGATATCTAAAGCTGAAGCCTTCCTAAACAAACTAAGGTCACAACACCAAAATCTAAAAATACAACTAGCAACATCGCCCGATAGAGATGTTGTTACCACTACCGACGTTTCTAATCAGAGAGATTTGATCTCAAGTGTTTTAGGCTCTCTAAAGTCTGCAAAGAATCTTTTGAAAGACCTTTCTTCTGAAGTTTCCGACTCTGAATTAAAAATTAATAAAATTAATACTGTAAGATCTCAATTTCCTCTTGAAGACATAAAGGAAAAGCTCTTAGAGCTCAGGCAGAATAAGACGGACTTGCTAAAGCTAGAGCACGAACTAGATAGACAAAAAACTGTTTTAAAAAATCAAGAAAGATCTATTAAGAAGCTTGAAGGAGTTCCGTGCGGTGATCAATTTCCTTCATGTAGATTTATTAAAGATTCTCATCGAAATAAGCTAAAAATAGAAGATCAAAAAGAGCTTATATCACTGATTTCATCTCAAGCAAAGTCAGCTCGTCGAAGAATTAAGACGCTTGAGTCCGAAAACCTAGAAGAAAAAATTAATCGATATGATGATCTTATTAATAAAGAATCTGAGCTTAAGGTCAATATATCTTCAGTAAGAATAAAGATTCATGAGACAAATAGTGAGATTTTATCTCTTGAAAAAAAGTTAGACTCTGCAAGAGATGATCTTTCCAACATGGAGATACACGTTGTTGATGATGTTGATGATAGCGTTGCGATAAAGCTTAAGAAGAAAATTTCTGATATCTCTAGTAAGATAGTTCAAGCAGATGCTAGAAGACTAAGTCTTGTTGAGCAGATTGGAAAATGTGAGATGAGGCTAGCCAATCTTGTAGAGGAAAGAGATCTTTCTGTTCGAATATTCAATGAACTCGAAGTTTATGATCTCATTATGCAAGGAGTCTCCAAGCGCGGAATACCCAGGCTGATAATGAGGTCTCAGCTCCCCTATATTAATAGTGAAATTTCAAAAATACTTCAAGGGGTCATGGGCTTTACTGTTGAGCTAGAGGCAGACACTGATTCAAATTCAATGGATGTTTTTATTAACTACGGAGACTCTAAAAGAGTTATTGAGCTAGGATCTGGAATGGAAAAAATGATATCTTCTCTTGCAATTAGGGTTGCCTTGATTAATGTATCTTCTCTTCCAAAGCCTGATGTATTTATTATTGATGAGGGATTCGGTACACTAGATGAAAATAACGTTGCTTCATGCAACCTTCTTCTTGACTCAATGAGAAAGTGGTTTAAAAATATTTTAATAATCTCTCATGTTGACGGAGTCAAAGATGTTGTTGACAATGTTCTAGATATATCATCAAATGGAAAAAATGCCGAGCTCAAATATAACTAAAATATCAAGCGAAATCGTTCAAATTGAACATAGACTAGGGTTCACCATTGTCAAGCCCCTTCACGATAGCGGGGATGTTATTTCACTATTTTGTGATATTTGTGAGTTTGTTCTTGGAAGTGAAACGGACTTTATCTATTATAAAAAATATAAATGTTGCTTTTCGTGTGGGATAAAATGGGCTGATCTAAATCAAGATCTTTGGCATGAAGGTTGGAGGCCAGAAAAGGCTGATATAGAAAAAGAGATAGAAAGAAGATCCCATGAGCCAGTCTCTTTCTCTCTATAGAAATATATAGATGTAGGAGTATTTGTAATGTTAAGCTTTCGCGAAGTCAACGTACTTGGAAATATTTGTGATACAACTGTTGGAAAGTCTTCAACAGTTAGGTCTCCAACAATATCAATTAAAACCAGCCTTCAGGATGATAAATTTTCTGTAACGTATATAACAATTGTAAATTTGGCTTCTGTTTATGAAATGAGAGATCTTGCAAAAAGATATGAAGAAGAGTCAATTAAAATTATTAATGAATATATGAAAAATGTCAAGAGAGACTTTAGATCAGAAGCTGGTCGATCTCTAAAGGTTAAAGAGCTAAATTCATCCGACACGATGGATGTAATTACTGCTTCGGCTTTTTCTCCTAGAAGAAATGCATACTATAAGAGAACGACAACGTTTCGTATAGAATAATGGCGACCACAAACAAGTCCAGGCAAGTTAAGGAAATTATCAAGTGTGGAAAAGATCCTGTATATTTCTTTAACAAATATGTAAAAATCCAGCACCCAGTCCGGGGATTGATATCTTTTGACACATACCCGTTCCAGGACCAGTGTGTAGACGACTTTATTCAAAATAGGTTTTCTATAATAGTAAAGTCTAGACAGCTAGGTTTATCAACTCTTACAGCTGCCTATGCTGTCTGGTTGGCAATCTTTCAGAAAGATAAGAATATTCTTGTTATTGCAACAAAGCTAAGCGTTGCACAAAACTTTATTAAAAAAGTTAAAACAATGATAAGAAATCTTCCTCCCTGGCTTGTCCTACCGCAGATAGTGACAAATAATAAGCAGCTTTTGGAGTTTAGCCATGGTTCATCAATTAAGGCAATTCCCACTTCTGAAGATGCAGGTCGATCTGAAGCCCTGTCTCTTCTAATTGTTGATGAGGCAGCTTTTGTGAGAAATTTTGATGAGCTTTGGATGGGGCTATATCCTACAATTTCAACAGGTGGCCGTGTTGTCATTCTATCAACTCCAAACGGTGTAGGTGGTCAATATCATGAACTATACACAAATGCTGAGGCGGGCTTAAATGAGTTTAAAGCAATAAGACTTCCCTGGGACGTACACCCAGAGCGAGATCAAGAATGGTTTGAGAAAGAGACGAGAAACTTTTCTGCTAGAAAGGTTGCTCAGGAGTACTTATGTGATTTTGCCTCTTCTGGTGAAACATTTCTCACAGATGATGATCTAAAGTATCTTCAGACCCAAATACAAAGCCCAGTTGACAGAGGTGGGAGAGATATGAATGTATGGATTTGGAAATACCCTCTGTCAGATCATAGATATATTCTATCTGCTGATGTTGCAAGAGGAGATTCTAAGGACTATTCTGCATTTCATATAATTGATGTAGATGTTGGTGAAGTAGTCGCAGAGTATAAGGGAAAAATACCTCCTGATGATTTTGCAGTTCTTATAAATGAGTTTGGATTAAAATACAATAAGGCAATAGTCTGCCCAGAGAACAATAGCTATGGATTTGCAACAATAATCAAGCTTAAAGATCTAAACTATCCAACTCTCTACTATAGAAGAAGAAAAGCTGTCTTAATTGGAGATTATATTCCTCCAGGAGATACTGAAATTGCAGGCTTTACAACTAGCGGAAAGACAAGAGGGTTGATTTTGACAAAGCTTGAGGAGGTTATTAGAAACAAGCAGATTACAATTCGATCTTCTAGATTTTATGAGGAGATGAAAACTTTTATCTGGAAGGGCAACAAGGCGCAGGCGATGCGCGGAAACTATAATGACGATCTAGTTATGAGTCTTGCAATAGGTCTTTGGCTTTATGACTCTGCCTCTGACCATAGTAGAAATTCCGCCGCCCTTAATAAGGCAATGCTAGAAGCAATGTCAGTAAAAAAGAATACTTTTGACATGCCAAGAGATATTCCTGGAGCTCTATCAGAGGGTAGGCCTTATAATCCAATTACAACAGACTCAGATAAAAAAAATCCCGGTCGATGGGAAGATCGCTGGGGAGAAAAAAACGTTATACCGCCTGAATATGACTGGGTGTATAAATAATTTATGTAGGATTGCTATTGATGTATAGTAGATCTGGAGAGTTTTATGGCAGAAAGTAATCGAGAAGGTCTCTTTAGAAGACTGACTAAGCTATTTAGAAGTGGACCGGTCGTTAAGCGAAGAATTAAGGCTTCTTCTGGAGATAGTCCGTCTTCTGCTTTTGATATATTCGGAAAGACTCAAAGTCACGTCTATAGCACAGCAATGAGTGCATATGGGACTTATGATAGAATGGCCAGATACTCAGACTTTAGTGAGATGGAATACACACCTGAGATCGCCAGTGCTCTTGATATCTATGCTGAAGAATCTGCCGCTACAGATGAAAACGGTCATGTTCTTCATGTTCACTCTGAGAATCCAAAAATTAAACAGCTCCTTGAGGATCTCTTTCTTGATACAATTAATATTGAATTTAACTTAACGTCTTGGGTTAGAAATCTTTGTAAATACGGAGACTTTTTTCTGTTTAATGACTTAAGCCCAGACCATGGCATTATAAATGTTCTCCCAATTCCCGTTAATGAGATAGAGAGGGAGGAGGGCTTCGACCCACAAGATCCGATGGCAGTTAGATATCGGTGGGTAACACAGGGGAATCAAGTCTTAGAGAACTGGCAAATAACTCATTTTCGCCTACTAGGGAATGATGCATTTTTGCCGTACGGCTCTTCTGTTCTCGAGTCTGCAAGAAGAATTTGGAGACAGCTAATTTTAGTTGAAGATGCAATGCTAGTCTATCGAGTCGTCAGGTCTCCGGAAAGACGAGTCTTTAAGATTGATGTTGGAAATGTACCTCCAGAAGATATTCCAAATTACATGGAGCAAGTTCAGTCGACACTAAAGAGAGCTCAGGTGGTTGACAAAAATACAGGAAGAGTTGACTTAAGATACAACCCGCTTTCTGTTGATGAAGACTATTATCTTCCTGTAAGGGGCTCTGAGTCAGGCACATCTATTGACACTCTTGCTGGAGGTCAAAATGCTACTGCCATTGAAGATGTTGAGTACATTCAAAAGAAGCTATTTGCAGCACTTAAGATACCTAAGGCATATCTTGGATATGATGAAGGCTTAGGCGCCAAGGCGACACTGGCACAGGAAGACATAAGGTTTTCTCGTGCAATTAATAAGATTCAAAGAACTCTAATCTCAGAATTAAATAAAATTGCCATCATACACCTTTATTCATATGGCTTCGAAGGAGAAGATCTTCTCGATTTTAGCTTACAACTTTCCAATCCCTCAACTGTTGCTCAGCAGCAAAAGCTAGAGCTTTTTAGGTCTAGGTTTGAGATTGCAGGCGGAGCACCTGAGGGAATGGTCGATAGAAACTTTTTAAGAAAGACAATTCTAGGCCTTACTGATAAGCAGATAGAGGAAATAGAGAAAGGAAAGCTTGAAGATAAGCTTATAGATCTTAAAATTGAAGAAGCCAAGCTTCCTGAAGGCGGTGAGGCAGGTGGAGATGAAGGGGGAGCCCCTGAAGATGACATGGGTCCTGAGGAAGAGATGGCTGGTGATAATAGAAACACCAACAATCTTCCTATCATTTCAACAGAGGTTTCTCCATATTCAACACCTGTATCTGAATCTGATGATGATTTTGACAACATAGTAAAGTTTAAGCTTAATGATGAATCTGCACCGATTAGGGCAGCAGATAAGATTAAAAAATATTCAGCTATACTTTCTGAGGGCTCTTCTGAGGGTGATGACTGCGATGAAGAAGAGGACGAAGAGTCTTATGAATATTCTCCAGAAGAACGAGAGAGAAGAAATAGAAATAGAAGAGTTAAAAATACTGTAACTGCTATGGGAGATCGAGGTCTCTTTCCTGATCTTTCAAAAATGACATCAATTGACACAAAAAGAGGGTCTAACACAGGTGATCCTTTCGGGATGCAGGCACACAGAAGAGATTTTTTAATAGACCCAAACCCGTTAAGTGAAGATCTTTCCAACAAAAATGAAGATGATCAAGGTGATTTCTTTGAAAATTTTATTAATAGAAAGATAACGCAGCAGTCAAGAATGACATCAGATATAAGTTCTACTTTGAAATCCCTTGAGAGTAGAATAAATATTTCTAACAGTAGCATTCTTGCTGAGTCAATAGAAGAAGATGAAGAGATAGATTAGATGAAAAGTTCTCACAATAAAAAAAGAAACGTTGGAGTAATATATGAACTCCTACTAAGATATGTTTCTGATCGTCTTGTCTCTGGAAATAACAGTGATGCTCAGGTCGGTTTAAATATTATTGAAAAATATTTTAACGAAGGAACAGAGCTCTATAAAGAGTTTAGGCTTTTTAATGCACTTGCAAAGTCAACTGTAAGCACAACAACTGTGGCAGCAGCAATTCTAACAGAGGCAAAGGGTGCTGCCAGAAGATGCAATTCTGGCCTCTTGGATATTGAGAAATCAGGCTTAATTAGAGAGATCAACTATAATATTGATGATAAAGAATTTTATCACAGAAGAATCCCAGACTATAAGATGTATGCAACCATTCAGACTCTCTTAAATGAATGGAGGCGAGGTGATTTATCAAATCTTTCCATGGTTGCTGTATATGAATCTAGAGTAGTTGAAAATCTTCTTGAGGAAAATAAGGACAAAGATCCAAGCGACTATGTAGATCCAAACATTGACAACCTTGTTGTTAAGATTATGACAGAGAAGTTTAATAAAAAGTATCGAGAAAAGCTTAATGAAGAACAGAAAGATATTATTAAAACTTACGTATTTTCAATGTCAAATGACAATGGTGTAACAATAAGAGAAAGACTTACTCGAGTAAAGACAGATACGATCAGCCAGCTAGATGAACTTCGTGGGACATCCAGCAGCGCTGTCATCTTGGAAAAAATAAGCGATGTAAAGAAAAATATTCTAGAGGCTAAGATGGATACAATTGATGATTCTTGTATATCTAGATTTCTTCTAATATCTAAGCTCAAGTTTGAGCTTATGGAGTAGTGATGGGTAGTGAAGATAAGTTGAAGCTATTGACCGAATGGATGCCTCTTACATATAGTGCTGAGACGATTAAGGAGGACATGCAGAGGAATGGAGGAAAGATTCTCCTAAAGGGTGTTCTTCAAAAGTCTGACACCTTAAATCAAAATGGTAGAGTATATCCAAGATCTATTTTGGAAAGAGAGATAAGAAATTATCAAAAGTTTATTCGAGAGAATAGAGCCTTAGGAGAGTGTGATCATCCTGATAGCTCTGTGGTTGAGCTTAAGAATGCATCTCATATTGTAAGAGAGGCGTATATGAAGGATGATGTTTGCTATGGGACAGTTGAACTGCTCGACACCCCTAGTGGAAAAATCTTACAAAGCCTTGTCCAGTCTGGAGTGACGCTGGGGATATCTTCAAGAGGTGTCGGAACCACAAGAAATCAAGGAGAGGCACAGGTTGTTCAAGATGATTTTCAGCTAATATGTTTCGACATGGTTTCAGAACCCTCTACTCCGGGAGCATTTATGATGAATGAGGGAAGAGAGGTAAAAAGAGGTGATCTTGATAAAGTTTTTACCAAGAGCGACAGAGTCGATAGAATATTTAATGAAATACTTTCATGGAGAGATGAATAATGGGACAATATTGGCCTAAAGCTGCTGGACCCAACTTTGTTCCAGCATATCAGATATCGGGGGTACCCTTTGTTTTTACCACCTTAAGTCTAGCTGCATCCAATGGCACACCTTTGGAGATTAAATTTCCCGCTGTCACACGGTGGATAATGATATCTGCCAAGGACGCTGCAGCCAATGCTGTTAGGATTGGGTTTAGTGTAAACGGAGTCAAGGCAAATCCATCTGCTGCTAAATATTACTATCTCCTACAGCTTCAGGAAGATGGAAAGACTGGAAGCAGATTTACAGCCTCTACAGGTCGTATGGAGATAAGAACCAAGTCTCTATTTCTCATAGCCAACGAAACAAATACTATTGACGAAGTGTCGATTGTAGCTGGATTGACTCAGATAGATGAGTTTCCCGTTCTTACTGGAAGTAATGGGTTTACTGGAGTTGGATAATGGCAAAGCTTTCTAGAACAGAGCTTAAGGGAATAGTAAAGGAGTGCCTTGTTGAGATTCTTAATGAGGGAATGATGGCAACTGATCACAGCAGCCAGATGAATCTGACAGAATCCAAGTCACGAAGTGTTAACAGAGATTTTTCATCGACGCACAGCGGTATGGTCAAATCTCCTTCAAAAGCTAGACAGCCTACCTCTCCTCGGAGATCTGCTCTTGACTCTATAACGTATGGAATTGATCAAAAGAAACCTGTTAATGAAAATTTTGACAATAATGTTAACAGTGCTGTTAATGTCCTAACAAGTGATCCTACAATGCAATCGATATTTCAGGATACTGCAAGGACGACTTTACAAAATCAAACACAGGCAACCATGTCAGAAAGCTCTCGTACATCACATGAAGCTGCCATTATGACCCAGGGAGATGCAGCTGCTAGAAAAGCTGCTGCTTCTGATCCAATGAATATGTTCTCAGGAGCTTCAGATAAGTGGGCTGCTCTGGCATTTTCTCAAACTCCTAGCAAGTAGATTGAACATTTTTAATATTGGATAATATGTATACTTGTAGTTCACACTCACTACAGGAGAATTTAATGTCTGATGTTAAAAAACTTACTACTTCTCGTCTAAAACAGCTTGTCATGGAAGAGAAGAGGAAGCTCAATGTGAGTGCAGATGAAGTCGATGCTAAAGATATGGCAAATACCTTGGCTAAAAATGTTGACTATCTAAAGGCACTCAAGATTCACGAGGCTAGGCTTACAAGCAAGCTTAAAAAAGTCATAAAAGAAAAAAATAGAGTTAAGAAGAAAATCATAGGAGATCTCTAATATGCCTACCCACAAGCAGGCTACTGTTACCTCCTTTGGTCCGGCCGGTGAAGGCGGAATGGGAAGCAGAAAGCAGTCAAACTTAAATGCCCTCTTTCCCTCATCACCAATGTATACGGGCGATTATAATGAAGAGTCAGTTCTTAATATTGGAATTTCTGCGCTCAATGGTGCAGGCGGTTCCGGCGACAGCACTTCAGGAGTTTCAAAAGGCGTTGTAAATGATGGCGGCCATACCTTTGGAACTTTTAGCTTAAACTATGACAGTGCACCCGATCAGGGAGATGTTAAGACTGGCGGAGGTGGCTT
>CEUX01029513.1_pt1 | contig 36909 bp, 51 predicted proteins | sample 531361 | NCBI WGS metagenome assembly CEUX01 (sample SAMEA2622736, study PRJEB7988) | marine metagenome | isolation source: saline water (ENVO:00002010), including
CAAGAAATGTATACTGCTTGTCACTCAGACTTGGCGCAAATACTATAATACAAAATTATCATACTGGAACGCTTTGTATATTGCCGCAACAAGGTTCAATAGTAGATAAAACTTTTTTTGTCTGGAATTGGAAGTCCTTACCTCCATTTACAAATTTCTCTTACCCCTTCTCTGTTGACGGCCATATCTTTAACAAAGAAGATGTGTTAAAAGTAATTAGTCAATATGATTTTGACACACCCAATGCTTTTGAAGGCAACGCCACAAGATTTCTGCCTGAAGAAATTCCTGTAGAAATGTCATCTTTCAAGAAAAGCGTGTTAGTCAATACTCCTTTGAATTTAGTAGGTTCTTCTGAAAATGCTGCGGGTAAAGACTTTGGCGTTTCCATAGAGGACTTCAATTCAAAATATTTAGATGGCTATATACCTTCCTTAGAAGATATGGATTTTTCTGAGATAAGAGGATGCCATCAAGAACTAGAGATAAAACTTACTAAAGAGTGCAATGTTTAAATTCTTTAAGAAAAAAAAGACGGAAGAGAAATCTCAAGAAGAATTCAATGACGAGGATGAATTGCAAAATCGCTCTGAGTTAGCGAGTTTGACATTTTCTGCAAATATCGAAGGAGATGTATTTGTTGATGTATTTTGGGACGAAGATAAGCATGAGTTGGCACACACTATGTTTGCCGAACTCATGTCAAAAGTAGTCACAGGAGAGTTAACTGAGACCGTGTTTGATGTTGTCAGTGAAATATCTCCTGAAAAGTCTGTTGATGTGGCAAACATTTACATAGACCATATAAAAGATAGGATGGGAAGTATGTTTTCTGGAGATTTTAATAGTAAGATTGACGAGGAACTACCTGTTGTTTCGCCAACAGAGATCATAAAAGATTATCCCTTAAACCAGTAACTCTCTCAGTGAGGAGTTAAACATGAAAAATAAAAAGATAGCTTGGGAAAAGTGGAATGATGACATTATAGAAGATGAAGCTAGAGAGCTGATCATGGATCAGTTTGAAGAAGAGGATGAAGATGAGGTTCTAGAAGCATTTGCGTTTTTAGAAAAAATACCAAAACTCGTATCCACGCCAACGGGTATATATCAACTTCACGATAAGATGAGCGTGCTAAATCAGTTTGATTGCTGGTTGGGATATACAAACTTTGACATAACCAAGAAGGTAAAGTCTACGCTTGAAAGAGCTGAAGGTGTAGAGCTTCTTGACATCATGAGTAGATACCGATTTTTTATCGGCGTTGGAAAGCTTTTTAACTTTTCAGAAGTTCGCAGAAATATAGAAAGTATCCTTTGTGATAATTCAATAAGCGATGAAACACTAGAGGCGGTAGAGGTTTTGAAGGCAAACCTGTCTGTTGATAAGTATTGGACTATCTTGATATCAAATACTGGTGAGATAAAATATGCCAGCACGAATGATGAAAATGATGAGAAGTATTTAAAAAAAGCTCTAGACCTAGAACAGATTAAAGAAAGAAGTGGCGGTTCGCTACTAAAAAGTTTAGATGAACTATAAAGAAGCAAAGTCTCCCGATGATGCTTTCTTGATACGCTCTGGAAAAATTTTCATATGGGGAGAAATAGATGAAGAAAGTTCTGAGAAGTTTGTTAGAAACATAAGATATGCCATAAGTAAAGGCATGAAGGAAATTTATATATACATAAGCTCATATGGAGGAGATGTAGATTGTGCTTGCGCTATAATAGATGAGATTAACGGAGCAAAAAAGTTAGGAATAAATGTAAGCATTGTAGCTCTAGGGAAAGCCTATTCAGCCGCTGCCTACATACTAACCTTCGGTTCTGAAAAGTATGCAACTGAAAATACTACGATAATGTTTCATCCCATACTTTTTGATTTAGATCTTGATTATGTGGACGCACAAAAATCCTATACAATATTTTCTGATAAAAAATATAGAGACTTGATAACATCTGTTGCTAAGAATTGCGGATATAAAACCAAGAAAGATATTGAATCATTCATGTCTTCTATAAAAGATGGAATGTGGCTGGATGTAAAGATGGCCATTTCTCAAAATGTTATAGATGATGTTTGGGACTACTCTTGGGAAAAGCAAAGTAAACAATGAGATGCTAACAGAACTAATATGTTATAACCAAGACACTGATCTTCAAACAATTTTTGAATCTATTTTTGTTTCATCAGAAAAAAGCATGGATTCTGTAGGACTGCTATCTGGATTCATGCCTAAAGTAGAAGAGTTCCTGCACAATCAAACATTTGCCGCAGCTGTAGATTTTCCTTACGGCCTAAGCACTACTCAAGTCAGACTCCATGAAGCTATCTTAGCTATAAGATCTGGAGCAAAAATAATAGACATTGTCCTAAACTCCTTTGACATTAAAAACGAAAACTGGAGGGGTATAAGAGACGATTTGAAAGCCTGTAAAACTTTATGCGACCAAAACGATGTTAAACTAAGGCCTATATTGGAGTACAGACTTTTTGAAATTGATAAAATTATTCATCTTTGTGAGACACTAGAAAGACTAAGACTATTTGAGATAGTAAACTCTACAGGAACTATTCTAGATGACATTTCTGAAAACGCAGCCATGTCTTATGTAATACAGCGTCAAACCTCTTTATCTGTAGTCTCTTGCAGTCCTATATTGAACTCAGAGCAATACAATATGTTCAAGGAAATGGGGATATATGGTGTAAGATTTAAGTCTCCTGCAATAGCAGATAATATATTGTCAGATGGTGTATAATATAATAGGAAAAGGAACATATATTAATCGGATGATGTAGGAATTTGCTAAGTATAGTCATGAGAGGTAAATAAAATGGCTGTAAAAGCAGGTGTACACAACATTTCTTCGGGAACTTCTGGCCTTATTAAAACAACAGACAATGTTAATAAGGGTACTGTCTTAGGTGGCGGCAATATCAGTGGTTCATTATTTCAATCGAAAAGCAATATCGACGTAACAAAAGGTAATGCTGACGATTACGGTTCAAAGATTGTAGCCTTAACAGGTACTGCCGCAAGACCGGGAGTTCAACAAGCTTTAGCTTCTGGTGGAGCATTAGCTTATACACCTAAAGGCGATAACAGATCTAGTACTGATACTGGCTTCTTAATTGCTGGTGGTTCTCCAACATTGCTTTCTGGTAAGTCAGGAACTGGAGACCTTCTTGCTATACCAGCTGCTCATTACGCAGTTCGCAACTCTATACACTCTAAACAAAATACTAGAAGATATGGCGACTTGTCTGATATGATCTTCGACGTGTTTGGTGGAGGACTATTGGCGGCTGATGGTGCGGCTAAGACCACTATCACTAATAGAGGTAGTGAATCTATCTTCCACAATCCAGACTGGATGGGTGGTAACTCAGCTGATAGCGCAGCCAACCCAACTCGTTCTATTCCGGGCGAATTCTTCATCCTAAGTACATTTACTGGGTGGAGTCGTAATACGGCAGAAAACGAAGACGCAAGTGGTGGCGGTACAGGCTCAGGTCCATACATGGACTATAGTGCTATAACCGGCGGTTAATGTTGTTAGTCATTGATGGGGGTGAGGGTCAATTGACCCTTGCCCCCTATCTTACGGAGTTATGCTATGAAAACCCTGTTAGCTTTTTTGCCGCCTTTTCTAGTTGCAATCGGGGATGCTATCCCTGCTGGATTTGACTGGGGAACGATATCGGCTACAGGATTACTGGGATGGTATTTATGGTATACAACTAAGGTTATTTTCCCTTCCCATCAAAAGCAAGTTAGTGGAATGCAAGAAACTTTTAGTAATGATTTCAAAAACCAAAGAGACCATTATGAAAAGATATTGAACGACATACAAACTCGTTACGATAAGAAGCATGACAATGATATGCAAGAGATGCAAAGAGTAATAGAGACATTAGATAAAATCAATAATGCTTTAAGCAAGATAGGTATAAAAAATGAAAGAAGCAATTAAAAGTAAAAAAGGAATAGCAGCAATAGTATCAATAATCATTGCTTTGATTGCTGCTGTATGGCAAAACGGAGGACTTGATGGAATTATTATAGATGTTCCGGGATCTGATCCCATTGAAGTAAATATTCCAGAAAGTTGTGAAGATTGTGAAGAGGCTTGCAAGTGCGATATTGACGACGGCGATTGCATCTGTGATGCTGGTTGCGCCTGCCCTATCTGCGCCTGATAACTATCAATTAGAAGTAGTTGAATACTGTGATTATGTAGAAATTAATCATGTATACAGATACGACGAGATCGAAGAGAGGGTGGTCTGCTCTATGAGGCAGGCCATTTTCTGGTCTTTTAGGGAAGAGGTTTTATTACCAATTATAAACTCAGAAGGAAAGCCGACTGACGAGTATAGGATAACTTCCGATTTTGTGATAAGAGATTTTGTTGTACTGAAAACGGGATGGAGCAATAAGCAAAATGTTAAATGGCATTTGATAAATGGAAAGTGGCATTTTACTTTCTATGATATGAATAGTGATACTTACTTGCGAGTTATATGCGGAAGCATGAAAGTAACTCACACAGACTACGACGTAGAACGTAGGCATCTTAAAATGTTAAAAAAAGATTTTAGGCGTGAATTTATGGAGCGAAGAAAATGAACTGGCAAGACATCCATGACCAAGCTATTGTATTTGATTGGCATAATCACGGCACACTTAAAAACTTCCTATTCGACCGATCTCTTGACGGCAAAGAATCTAGATTTCTTACTAGGTTATTCAAAAGAGCTTTCTGGCCTTTAAGTGAAAGAAATACACTCCCCAAAATGGAACAGGGAGGCTTGAATGTAGTTCTCTCGACCTCCTACATACCAGAAATAGAATGGGTAGATGACCAAAAACTTATCAAGTTTCTAAAATGGCTTTACCCTTCAGTAAATAAAAGAGTTTTCCAGCCAACTTATTTCGATGCGACGAACGCAATGATGGATCGCATGGAAGAAGAAGTCAATTTATATAACGAAATGGCACTCTCTGACAGCAAATTTACATTTGTAAAAAGCCTGAAAGATCTCGAAGACGCTATCATTAACCACGATATAGCAATGATTCACTCTGTTGAAGGTGGACATTCTCTTAATGGAGAGCTTGCTGGCAAAAGGATCGAAGAAGCCACAGCCATGAAACCTTTAATTAGAGAAGAGATACTAAACAACTTAGAGCATTTTTATAATAGAGGCGTTGCCTATTTAACTCTAGCTCATTTTTACCCAAACCATTTGGCTTCTCCTGTTTTCCCTTACCCAGAGTACGGTATTAAAAATAGTAATTGGAAACATTTAATGGCTGGCTGGGACATGAACAAGGGCTTAACATCTACCGGAAAAAAAGTTGTGCAAAACATGAAGGACATGGGTATGATAATAGATATAACCCATTGCACCCCTAAAGCTAGACAGGAAGTCTACGAGATTGTGGGCGATGACCTTTCTAGGGTGATAGCTAGTCATATAGGAGCCTTCAGTGTAAACCCAGACCCTCTTAACTTAGAGGATTGGGAAATAAAATGGCTGGCCGATCATAATTGTTTAATAGGTATAATTTTTATGAACTACTGGCTCAGTCCTGTAGATACCGGATTAGGCCTGAAGTATATAGAAAAAACAATAGACCATATAATAAACATAGCTGGTGATGAAGTACTAGCAATAGGAACAGATTTTGACGGATTTACTGATCCTCCAGATGAAATAACAGATATTTCTGAGTTACCTAGACTAACTAGATATCTCTGCTCACTCAAAGGAGGAATTGATAAGGATAAATATCCAGCAGAAACTATAACTAATATCCTTGGCAGAAACTCTCTTCGATTTATACTAGAAGGGTGGAAGAAAAAGAAATGAAAAAATATATAGACGCAATTAAACAATATGCTGAAGATGCAACTACAAGCGATGCAAAAACTGGTGCATGTTGGGAGGGGTACGAAAGAGTACCTAATACTAAAAAAGGTGAACCGGGAAGTTGTCGTAAAATTGGCTCAAGCGAAGCTAATCATAAATATGAAAATCCTAAAACTGGAGAGATGTTTTCTTTCACAAGAAAGGGTAATTACAAAAAAGATGGGGTAAAACTTGTTTACAGGGGTAAGGCTAATTGGGATGAAGAATGGCAAGAAAAAATTGAAGCAGCAGAGTATCAAGGCAGAAAAGTAACCTTGAACAAGCCATTCCTAACACCGGACGGCCCAAAGAAAAGATCTGTCTACGTTAAGAATGAAAAGGGCAATGTGGTTAAGGTCAATTTTGGAGACCCTAACATGAAGATTAAGAAAAATGATCCTGCTAGACGCAAGAGTTTTAGATCAAGACACAACTGCGACAATCCGGGTCCTAAATGGAAGGCAAGATATTGGTCTTGCAAAGCGTGGTAATATGGCAAAAAATAGATTACAATCAATATTAGAAAAGCGTCGTCAAAAACATCAAATTAAATCTGAGAAGAAAGACGACAGAGAAGAAAAGAAAGAAACTAAAAGAGATTACAGACTTGAGAAAATCAATGCTGTAAAAGAAAAAATCTATGCTGTTGCAGCCAAAAGGAAGTGGCTGTTTTTAATCATAGCAGCTGCGATAGTAGCCTACTTAGTCATTTTCAAAGGCGGGTTTAGCTTTGGTGGCGGGTCAGGCATTTTAGAGAAGATAAAATCCTTCTTTTAATTTTTTTATTAAGGAATAGAACTATGGAAAAGGTTAAAGCCCTATTCAAGAGTCGTCGTTTTTGGACTGCCATTGGTGGCGTGGTTGTAGTAGCCGCTCAAGAAACACTTGGTTTAGATCCAGACACAACGAATAGAATCGTAGCTTTGGCTGTAGCTTGGATTCTCGGTGATTCACTTAGAGTTACTGACACTTCAAACGAGTAAAGTTATCAGATCAATAGCTACGCAGGGGATTTCTCTGCGTAGCTATATTTTTCAGGAAAAGGAAAATGTTAGACAAATCAAAACATCAAGTTGTCGTATTTGTAGCAGACTGGTGTCCTCATTGCACAGAAATGAGAAACAATGTTTGGACAGATGGTAAGGTAATTGAGTCTGTAAAAGCTTACCATGGAAATAAACCAGCATTTATAACTTGCAACAAAGCTCAAAATGAATCAGTTGCAAGACAGTTTTCTGTAGAAAGCTACCCAACCGTAGTGATCATGGATGAAACCAGAAATATAAAGAAGCGTGGCAAAAATATGTCCGCTGAAAAGTTGGTAGAATTTTTAGAAGATTTTTAATGTCTGTAACCACAACAGATACAATTCTCATAACCGGCGCTACCGGTTTTATAGGCTCTCATCTCAAAAGACAACTTTTAGACAGAGGCTATAGGAACATTGTTGACTTAGAAGGCTATACAGAAGGTTTTGATCTAGGGGAGTCAGAAAACGTAGGCTGGCTTTTTGACAATACAGAACCTGATATAGTTATACATTTGGCCGCTAGAAACGGCGGCTTTGAATATAATGCCTCGAACTCTGGAGGTATTATGTATGAAAATATTAACATGGGTATCAAAGTTCTTGAAGAAGCTCGACAGTATGACTGCAAGAAGTTCATCATGGTCGGAGACATATCATGTTATGGAGATGTAGATGCTCCTTTTAGAGAACAAGACTTATGGGACTTGTACCCTAACTACGCGAGACATTCTTACGGCCTATCAAAAAGATTTCTGTTGAACATGTCTTTTTCATACGCTTCTCAATTTGGAATGAATTGTATAAACCCAATACTCTCTGATGTTTACGGGGCGGGTCAAAGAACAGACCCAAGATTCAGTAACTTTCTATCGTCCTCCATATTTAATATCGTCAATGCGATACAAAGTAACGAAGAAGTCATCAATATCTTAGGCGACCCAGATTGTGTGAGAGACTTTTTGCATGTATCTGATGCTTGCAGTTCCATAATAAACCTAATGGAATATCACGAAGACCCCTCCATTATTAATATAGGAAGGGATGATCCGAGAAACATATCAGACATTCTTGAAATCGTAACAAAAATGATTGGATACTCAGGCAAAATAGAATGGGATATGGATAAACCGACAGAACAAAAATACCGATACCTTGATGTTTCCAAGTCAAAGTCTCGTGAACTCTTTCAACCCAAAATAACCCTAGAAGAAGGATTGTCAGACTTATTAACATTCGTGCAAGACAAGTTTGACGCAGTAAAACTTCATCCAGCGAACTCCCTACCTCCCTCTGAACTATGATAAGCACAGTAATAATATCTAAAGATAAGCCTGCGCAGTTACATCTTCTACTAGAAAGTTTGCATAAATATGCTGGCAATCTTTTTGATATAACTGTCATATTTGAGTATACCAAGAATGATTTTGGACTCGGCTATCAAGAAGTTCAAGAATACTTCTACAGGAAAAATAGGTGGAGCCATGTATTCCCAATACGTTGGCGACAAAGGGATGGTGAAAATTTATCACTTGAAATAATAGCCGCAGGAATGTCAAAGGGCGATCTCATATGCTTATTCAATGATGAGAATGTTTTGTTTGACAGAATATGCTCTTATAAAAAAATAAAAAAGCTTTTTGATTATAATGGCATATCAGCCCTGTCTTTAAGACTGGGTAACAACACTATTGTTCAAAACCCTTACGAGTCTGAAAGTTTTTTTGCGGATATTCCAACAAGCGGAGGCTTTATATTAGACAAGTTTTTACTATGGGAAGCTTCCGACATAGAACCCTATACAAATTTTGGAATTCCATTTTCGACAAGTGGTCATGTATATCACAAAAATGTTTTATTCAACGTCCTTGGCAGGATTCCCATAGAAGACCATAATGACTTTGAGAGCTTGATACAAGATAAACTTTACAGCGGCTATTTTAAATCTAAAGTTCCAACAAAAATGTCTTGCTTGGAATACAGTGCTGTAGTACAAAATACAATAGACAAGATAAGTGATGTTGAGCCAAATGATCTCGGCGTAAGCTTAGAGACTATCAACACTAGATACCTTAAGGGTAAAAGAATATCTTTAGACTTTTTTGACTTTGATGTATCGAAACCATATCAAAATGCAATAGCAGAATTTAAATGAAAATTATTTGCACAACAGTTGTAAGAGCAGCGAAACAAGGCGACATACATGGAGGCCTTTACGTTGTAGATATAGAAGAAGGAAAACTTTTACATCATGCGCCTTATGAAAGAGATTTTGTCAATGATAACGAGCGTGGAGGAGAAAGAGGTCTACGTGGCATTTGTGTTCTTCCTGATCGCGTACTCGTGGCTGATTCTGCTGGGTTTATCGAGCTAGACAAAGAAACTTATGAGATAAGAAGAACTCATAAAGATGGTGACTATTTCAAAAGCATACATGAGATTGTATATCATGATGGCCACATATGGGCAACTTCGACCGCTTACGATGCAATCGTAAAGATAGACCTTGATTTCAACGTTGTCGGTTTTTGGGAAATACTTGGCGAAAACAAAGACGATCACAAAGTCTTGACAGGCAAAAAGAAAATAACGCCTGATACTAAATCCGAGAATGACAATTTCCACATAAACTCTATTTTTGTCACAGATGAAGGTAGGCTTGTTTTCTCTGGGTTGATTACACCCCTGTACGACTTTGAGACGATGGAAGAAGTTCATCCTATACCTGAGATCAGAGCTTTTTCTGGACACAGAGCAAAAAGCTTTGTTCATAATTTTTACAAATACAAAAACTTCACGGTGGCAAACCTCACTAGCTTTAGCTCGCTAGGAGTTTCATATACAGGCAGGCCTGAAGGCATAGACAACAGGTGTGACTTTTTTTCCTACAACGTTCCAAGATGTAAAAAATCCAAGTTTCAAGTTGATGAAATAGCTTCTGACAACTGGAATAGAGGTCTTGCTCGCAAAGGAGATAAGCTTTTGGTAGGTTCTTCGCCCGCTAGAATTCTTGTCTTTGACATAGCAAAACAAACATTTGAAAAAGAAATTTCATTAGAAACAGACATAAGACACGCAATTCACGGACTGGAGATACTAGATTGAACTTTGACAAATCAGCGGCTCAAAAAAATGGAGCGGAAAAAGTAAAAATTGACGAGGTTTCGTCAGCTTGGTTATTGCCAAAAGAAGATGGCTCACGTAAGATGGTTGCTTACCTAAAAAATAATAAGGTGGTTTGGGTTCACCCTAACTACGAGGCTGAGCAAAACAAAAAGCAGAAAAATTAAGCACAAGGTCTTACTCAAACATTTTTTTTTAAAACCAGAAAATTTTTCTAACATTCTGGTTGTGCGTGTATAATATCTTGTCGGGGTTTATTAGAGCTTGAAAAAGAGCTAGAGCGACACTTCCTCGACGAACCAAGTGTACCAAGTAAGTAATTTGATCTTGTGCTTTCCCAAACCAACTATTTGGTAAAAAGAGTGTCGCTCTTTTTTTATGCACTTATACAAACGATACATCTCAGAGGAAGCAATGACATCTTCAATCAAGGTAAAAAAGAGAAACGGCAAACTAGAAAAAATAAACCTTGACAAAATAAACAAATGCGTAGAAAGAGCTTGTGATAATCTAACTGATGTTTCTGTAAGTGAAGTGGTGCTTGATGCAAGCTTGCAACTCTATGACAAGATAACAACTTCAGAAATTGACAAAGCTCTCATTATGTCCGCTCGCTCTAAAATTGAGCAAGAGCCTAATTACAATTATGTTGCCTCCAATCTTCTACTAACTAACTTATACAAAGAGGTTTTTGGTAAGAGTGTTAATGGCGACTTTGACCAAGAGTACCGAGTCTGCTTTAAACGCAATATAAATGCTTTGGTCAAAGAAAATAGGCTCTCAGAGTCTCTTCTTGATTACGATTTAGAACTACTAAGTTCAAAGCTAGTGCCTGAGAGAGATCGTAAATTCAAATATCTTGGCATACAAACTCTATACGACCGATACTTCATCCACAAAGAAGGTCGCAGAATGGAAACGCCACAAGCTTTCTACATGCGTGTAGCTATGGGGTTATGCCTTAGAGAAGAAAACAAAGAAGAGAAGGCTGTTGAGATTTACAACATGATGTCTGACTTCAGATATTCACCATCCACACCAACTCTTTTTAATAGCGGTACTTGTCACTCACAACTTTCGTCATGCTATTTAAGTACAGTAGACGATTCGATTGATGGCATATTTGGAACAATACATGGGCAAGCTAGATTGTCAAAGTATGCTGGAGGTCTTGGTGTAGATTGGAGTTCTATTCGTTCTACCGGATCTTATATCAAAGGCACGAACGGTCAGTCTTCCGGCTTAATACCTTGGTTAAAAATATTCAATGATACTTTGGTCGGTGTTAATCAAGGAGGCAAACGTAAAGGTGCTGGATGCGCCTATTTAGAGGTGTGGCATCTTGACGTTGAGGACTTCTTAGACCTTAGAAAAAATACTGGCGATGATCGCAGGCGATGCCATGATATGAATACGGCCCTATGGGTGTGTGATGACTTCATGCTTGCCGCTAAAGAAGGTAGCGACTGGTATTTGTTTGACCCCTCTGAGTGTCCTGATTTACATGAGACTTATGGTTCAGAATTCTCATTAGCTTATGCAGGCTATGTAAAGGAAGCCAAAAAGGGGAATATAAAAAACTTCCGTGTTATAAACGCCAAAGAGCTTTGGAAAAAGATGTTGAAGTCTCTCTATGAAACTGGACATCCTTGGATCACTTTTAAAGACCCTTCCAATATTAGATATAGCAACAAGCACGAAGGCGTAGTGCATTCTTCTAATTTGTGTACTGAAATTCTCTTGCACACTAAACCGACTAAATACGAAGATGGCAAACCAGTAGATATTGGTGAAACGGCTGTATGCAACCTTGCTAGTATAAATCTAGAAAATCATGTCAAAGTTAGATCTATTGACTGGAAGAAACTACAAGAAACTGTAGAAGTTGCAGTTCGTGGCTTAGACAATGTGATCGACATAAACTTCTACCCAACGGACGAGGCTAGAAATTCCAATCTGAGACATAGACCTGTTGGGTTAGGAATAATGGGTACTCATGGCATGTTGCACAAACTAAACATATCATACGACTCAGATAAAGCTGTAGAGTTTTGCGGTAAGGTTCAGGAATTTATATCCTATCATGCGATACTCACCTCCTCTAGATTAGCAAAAGAAAGAGGGCATTATGAGAGCTATGAACATTCTGAGTGGAGTTATGGAAATTTTCCTATAGATACCTATTGTACCTTGATGAATAATAGGAACTCTACATCGTCAAATAAACCAAGCAAATTTGAAACAATGGATTGGTCGAAAGTTAGGAAGCATGTATTAGAGTATGGCATGAGAAACTCAAACGTCATGGCTATTGCTCCTACCGCCACAATTTCTTATATACAAGGTTGCTCGCAGTCTATTGAGCCTGATTACTCAACATTGTTTGTTTACTCTACTCTCAGCGGTGAATTCACGATGATAAACGAGTATTTTGTGGAAGCCGCAAAGAAGAAGGGCATCTGGTGTAAAGAACTTATAGATGCGCTGAAGGCCTCTGATGGAGATGTAATGGCTATTGATCTGCCAGAAGATATACAAGAAGAGTTCAAAACTGCTTTTGACATAAATATTAACACCCTAATAAATGCCGCCGCTGAAAGACAAAAGTGGATAGACATGGGTGAATCTCTCAATCTTTATAATAAAGGCACTAGCCTTAAATATCTAAATGATATGTATATGGACGCTTGGGAGACAGGTTTGAAGACAACATATTATCTAAGAAGCAAAGCTGCTACTAGGCTAGAGAAGTCAACAGTAGAAGCTCCTAAACAAGCAGAAGAGACTCCAGAAGATTTAAGCCAAGTCAAAGCTTGTTCTCTGGAAAATCCAGATTGTGAAAGTTGCCAGTAATGAAGAAGACTAAAGAAATTATTTCGGACAAAGTTGCAGTAGTTAATCAAATCCTTCCTCACACAAACAAGTGGGCTTGGGATTTATTCATTGATGGCGCGGCGAATAATTGGATGCCAACTGAGATCTCAATGGCTAAAGATATTGAGCAGTGGAGATCTAAACTACTTACAGATGATGAAAAGTTAGTGGTTGAAAGGTCTCTTGGTTTCTTTGCTGGCTCAGAGTCTTTAGTTGCCAATAATTTACTACTTAGTATATTTAAGTATGTGACTGATCCTGAGTGCCGTCAGTATATCCTTAGACAGGCATACGAAGAGAGCTTACACAACCTAACAGTTGTTTATTGCTGTGACTCTCTTGGGCTAAAAATTGAAGAGGTTTACGAAGCTTACAACTCAATCCCTAGTATCAAAGCTAAAGACCAGTTCTTGATGAATATCTGTACTGATATTAACCGTCCAGATTTTAACATCAATACACTAGAAGGCAAAAGAGAGTTCCTAAGAAACATAATTACATATTATGTTATATGTGAAGGAATTTTCTTCTTTTCTGGCTTTGCCATGCTGCTCTCTTTTAATAGACAAAATAAGCTTCCGGGAATTGGAGAACAAATTCAATACACCCTTCGTGATGAAAGTCTTCATATAAAATTTGGAACAACACTTATTAATAGAATTAGAGAAGACAGTCCGAAAGTTTGGACTAAAGCTTTTGAAAAAGAGACTTTAGAACATATAGATAAAGCTATGGAGCTTGAACTTGCATACGCTAGAGATGTTCTACCAAATGGTATCCTTGGATTAAACTCTGATATGTTTATCGACTATGTACAATACATAGCAAACCGCAGGCTGGAAAATTTGAATCTTCCAAGCCCTTATGAAGATACTAAAAATCCATTCCCATGGATGAGCGAGATTATTGATTTAGAAAAGTGTAAAAACTTCTTTGAAACTCGTGTCACTGAGTATGCCGTCGGAAACATTGAAGACGATTTCTAATGCTCAGAAGTATCACAATAGACAACAATATGCTTAGATGGTTAGCTGAGCAGCTGAACAAAGAGACAGAAGCTGGTAATAAAATTACTAGAAGAACCCTTTCCAATTTAATTTGGAAATACGAAAAGAAGGAAGAGAAGTGACTTACGGTTACAAATACTTTGAAACTAAACTACTGCATAAATCTGCCAAAGCGCCAACTAAAGGCCATGCGAACGATGCTGGTTGGGACTTATACGCCTTTGAAACAATCGCTATACCTGCTGGAGCCACCGTTCTCGTTTCTACTGGCATTTCTATAGCTATACCTGAAAAGCACGTTGCTCTAATATGGGATAGATCTTCAATGGGTGTCAAAGGAATTCACAGACACGCAGGAGTTATAGACTCTGGTTATAGAGGTGAAGTAAAAGTATGTTTGCATAATGCAACTAATGAAGTTTATCATATAGAGAGAGGCGATAGAATCGCTCAGATGTTAATACAAGAAGCCCCAAATTTTATACAACATGTAGTTCATGAACTAGACTCTACAAATAGGGGCGATGGAGGGTTTGGTTCTACAGGTAAGTAGTATGGCTAGAAAAAATAAAAATGAGTCAGGATATACTACTAGACGGAAGGCTTTAAAGCCTAAAACGGAGAATCAGGAAGATTATATTTATCTTATAGATAACAATGATGTTACTCTTTGTACTGGCCCTGCCGGAACAGGAAAAACAGCAGTAGCTGTAGGTCTAGCTTGTGACTACTTGTTAGACAAAAGAGTAAATAAGATAATTGTTACAAGACCAGTTATAGAATCAGGTAGAGGTTTAGGTTTCTTGCCCGGAACCTTTGAAGAGAAAATCCATCCATATTTAATACCGGTATTAGAAGAGATGGAGTTTAGGTTAAATACTAATAGGGTTCAAGCATACAGAGAAGAAGGCAAGATTGAGGTTGTTCCTCTCGAATATATGAGAGGTAGAAACTTTCATAAATGTTTTATCATACTAGATGAAGCACAGAATGCTACGTTTGAACAACTTAAGATGTTTGTAACTAGAATTGGCTGGGATTCAAAAGCTGTTATCAACGGCGACATTTGCCAGACAGACCTAGCTACTAAAGATAGAGGTGGCTTAGAAGAATTCTTAGATCGTCTCGATGGCGTTGACGGCGTTGGTATTGCTGAGTTGACGGAAGATGATATAATTAGAAATGAAATTATTTCACGGATTCTAAATGCTCTTTATGACGAGCCTATAAAGTACCACTAAATGCCAACCTACGATTATTTATGCAATGACTGCGGCTCTGAGTTTGAGCGAGTGCATGGTTTTGGAAAAGCTCCAGAGCCTTGTGAGTGCGGTAGCCAAAATATAAAAATAGTAATTAATGAAGTTCCTATGGGTTTCGTAAAAGGCGAGCCGACAACTCTTGGTCAGCTTTCTGAATCAAACACTAAAAAAATGGGTCATTACGAACTTCAGGATAAAAGGGCTTATCAAGAAGAAGGAAAAGTCAAAAAGGAAAAAAGTTGGTGGCAAAAATCTGGCAGCGCCAGTAAGAGCGAAATATCCAATATGACAGAAAAACAAAAAGCCAATTACATTTTAAAAGGCAATAAGAATGGCTGAAGAAAAACGGGGAACCGAAGCTGTTGTGGAAAAGACGATTACATGCGCTGACTGCGGCAAAGAACTGATAAATGTTTTAAAAATTCGTGAGTCAGATAAAAATGTAAAAATAAAATGCAAGTGCGATGACCCAGAATGTGACGGCGAAAGCTGGGTTAACAAATTTTATTCTGGTGACTATGTATATGGCCTACTCGGGCTAAGCAAAAAACAATTAAGAAACCAAAGTGTATATCTACATATGGATTACGATCCAGATGCTGATATAACTACAGCAGAAATTCGAGGAAGATAATGGCAGTTGAAAATGAAAATGTTGCTGAATTTCTTAGAAGCAAAAGTGAATCTCACATTTATTACAATAGAAATGGTGACATTGTAGACTCAGAAGCTAAGGCATATGCTTACACGCATAATCTTGAAAGCACTTCAAATAATTATGTCAGGTTCTATAGAGGTCAATTTTTAGACCCAAACGGCATAGATGATAGGAAAAGGCCTATGGCTTCTTTCAAAAAAACTAACGAGAATACATTTGATTCCTATCTCTCATATCTCAAAACAAAGAACTCTGTTTATCTGACAAGGGCCAATAGGAGTCACATTGATGTCTACTAAAAAGAAAACTGGTAAGCTTACAAAAGTAGAATTATTCTACATTGAAAATAATTCAGACAAAGGTGCTGAAGAAATAGCAAAAGACCTGAATAGGTCTAAAGCTTTAGTAGAAAAACATTTAGATCTTAAAAAAGACACCTCTCATGTTACAGAGAGCAAGTCAGAAAAGAAAACTCCTGCTGGAGAACTTATGGGTCGCAAAGAAGATAGGGGTGTTGTGGTCATGACACAGGCCGCATCTCAAGTTGCAGATGAAACCAGAGTTAGAAAACCCACAAAAGAAAACAATAATATACACACTATAAAATGACAGTATCAAAAAAAATTGATTCTTATATAAATGCTTATGCAGATTCAAATCCTATCTGGATCGTAAAGTTATCAAACGGAGAGACTGTATATCAAGATGATGGAAGGCCAGACGTTAAACCAGAAAGCGCATGGCTAAGGTTAAAACAGTATTGTGAAGAAAACAATCTTTACATAACAAATATGAAATTGAAAAATAGATCTAATCAAGTTGATCTTGGGTCAGATCATGATGGATATTTCTTTTGTAAAGTTGCCGGAAGCTTCATGTTTTCTGGCGACACAAACCACTCATTTAAGATTGGTTATTTAAACGATGGCAGACTTCGGGTAAGGAAATGGAACTTACCAGCGATACTGCCAGAAGCTTTTGAAGACAGAGACTTAAAAGGCTCTGGAGAGATGTTGATTTATAAAAAGGGTTCGTTAAATGGAGAAGAACTATAAACATTCCACGACTGGTCAGCCCTGTAATGCTGGCCAGTACATAGCTGAAATGATGTGTATAAGAAAAGCTGAGAGCATAAATGAGGGTATGCCAGCAGATAAACTCTGGAACACAGAGAAGTGGAAAAAAGAATACAGAAGTCAAGTAACCAGAGCCTATCAACTATTAAAAAAGTTTGATGAACAGGTTATAATTTCTGCTCTAAAGACCCCTCAAGGTAGAAGAATATATTCGTTAAGAAATAAATCTATTACCAAGTTATTACAGCAAGAAGCTAAGAAATTTAAAATGCGAAAGTCTGCTGAGGAAAAACAACTCCCATTGGAGTTTGAAGACACCTCTAATTCTAAACCCAGAAAGACCTTCGGTAAGAAAAGTTTAAGATCTAGATTGGATGACTAATGAGTGATAAGCAAGCGTTAAAGAAGCAAATTACAAAAAAGTATGGCGAGGTAATGAGGAGCGGAGCAGATGTCTTTGAAGAAATCAAAGACCTCAAAGTTATACCAATCAGTCCAGCCTTAGACTATGGCCTTGGTGGAGGTATAAGAGAAGGTAGCTGGGTAAAGATGACTGGAGATCCTAAGACTGGAAAAACGACGACAGCCCTTCAGTTCGCCGCAAACTGTCAGAAGAAAGAGTTTGGAAGCAGGCCTATATTCTATGTTAATGTTGAAGGACGTTTGAATAGAAATAACTTAGAAGGTGTTCATGGTCTTGACGTTGATAGCATTGACGTTATAGAGTCGCCTTCTGAAACTTTGAGCGCAGAAAAGTATTTAGGGATCATAAAAGACATAGTCAAAGAGACTCCTCAATGCGTCATAATACTAGATTCAATATCTTCATTAATAGCTCAAAGAGACCTAGACGATGAGGTTAGAGGCGATTATAGGCCGGGCTTACAGAAGATACTTTCCGACTTCACTAAAAAGATGGCTGGCATAGTAAGAAATCAAAAAGCAATTATCATCATGATAACACACTTCATAGCTAACACCGGAGGTTTCAGCATGAAGAAAAAAGTGTCTGACGGTGGTGTAAAAATTGATTATCAGGCCGACACAAAACTTGAGATAAAATACATACAGGCTTGGAAAGATAAGGAAAGTCAGATAGGACAAGTCATACATTGGAATATACTAACCTCGCCTCTAAGTGGGTTTCCGGGTGCAGAGGCCGTAAGCTATTTGAGATACGGTCATGGAATTGATAAGGTGCAGGAGATAATTCAACAAGCAATAGACTTTAGCTTAATTGACGTAAGTGGCGCTTGGTATTCATTGGATTTTGCTATTGATTCTGCTGATGTTCTTTCTAAATTCTTGGAAGAAAAAGAAGTTAGTTTAGAAGACGAGAAGTCATTGAGGAGCTTCTTCAAACTGCAAGGTCAAGTTAAGCTCAAAGCCTTCTTGGAAGACAACCCTCCAGTATTAGCTTTGTTAGAAGAGACTTTGCGGGACATATTGCTTTGAAAGCTGTAGGTTTTGACGGCAGGATACGCAACTGGAATATCTCAAAGAGCCACGTTCCTCACGACGATAAAAAAAAGCGTAGCAAATTACATGTAAGGGCTAAAAAAATCTTGCGTGAAATATACCCCTATGCTACAATCCTCGAAGAGGTTCCTCTGCCGGGTTCTAACAAACCCTCTAGAAAGTCTACGCTCTTTGCTGACTTCTTTCTTCCAGAATATTCTCTTGTTATTGAAGTTCATGGCAGGCAGCACTACGAGTTCGTTTCGCATTTTCATAAAACCAAAGCCGATTTTTACAAATCAAAAGGAAGAGACAAAGATAAAATTAGGTGGTGCGAGTTAAATCGGATCTCCGTTTTAGAATTGAGCTACGCTGAATCAGATGAACAATGGAAAAGAAAAATTATCAGTAGATAAATTTTTAGAGGCTTTGGACAACTACATTGCGTCTGAAGGTATAAGAACATGCGCTGTAAATCCCGAAGCGGAAAAGGCTATGAACCTCACAATAAAAGAGATGAGATCTCTCAATCATCAACAATGTTATGAGTACGCCTATGTTCTTTATCAGTACTGTAACTATTGTCAGTCAATCTTTAATAAGCATAATGCCAAATTGAAGTGGGCAGATCATCATATAGGCAAAATGATAGCCAAAATGTCAGATAGGTTTTCTGATAAGTATTTAAAATGGGAACAAAAGGTTCATACTATTGCACAGCTTGATTCTTTTGCTGAAAAATTAGTTGAAGTCAAAATAAGTGCAGAAGGGAAGGTAACTTGGTTATCAGATAAGGTCAAAGATATGCGCAAGCAATCTGATGTATTATTTGAAATGGCTAAGAGCAAGAGGTTTAACAAATGAATTTAGAAACATTAAAAGAGTCTGTTGAAAAGATCAAGGAGGGAATTCAACAAAATGATATGGTCAAAATTGTTGCAGGGTACAATCAACTCACAGGAGAAAATATACATGCAGGAGGAATCGAACCAAAAGAAGAAGTTATGCAAGAACAAATGCAAGAAGAAGTGCAGGAACTCCCAGAAAAAAAAGAAGCAAAGTCAAGCGAATTAGATTTTACGATAAAGAGAAAAGATACCACATCTAAATCCAAGTATACTAAATCAGAAAAAATAGTAGCTGGCGAAAACAAATTTGTAGATGATGGGTCTGAACATATGGAGGATTCAACTCCTGACTATACCCCAACTAAGAGAAACAGGTCTCCTGTTCAATTTAAAGAAGTCAGGTGTCATGTTTGCGGAGAGACAGAAAGCGTTCATCCAAGTACGGTAGGAGGAGCCTTTCATAGGTGTAGTAGGTGTATTTAATGAAAGAAAGTATGTCAAGCCCAGCATCTGAAAGGGCTATATTAGCTGGTTTATTTAATCACGGTATTGATGCGCATATTGATGTTGACGATTTGATTTCAGCAGAAACGTTTACATCAGAAAGAAATCAGATAATTTACTCTTGCTTGCAAAAAGTTTTTGAGACATCTCAAACTGTAGATATTCCATCAATAATTAGTATTGCAGATAGCTTAGGTTATTCTTCTTATCTAGGTGAAGAGTTTTCCAAAGATAGCCTTAGAGATTTTTTTGACGTTGATACTGAACTTGTAAATATAAGAAATCACGCCAAGAAGATAAAAAAATACGAAATCGGAAGAGACATAAGAAACAAAGCTCAGGCTGTACAAAATGAAATTTCTGAGATGAAAGGAGAGGAAACGGTTGATCAGTTAATATCAATCGCTGAGTCACCATTTCATGAACTTTCAGTTGCACTTTCCTCATCTGTAGAGGATAAGCCTGTGACAATGGGTAGTGGAGCTACAGAGTATGTAGAACATTTGGAAGAAAACCCTTGTGACAATGTTGGTATAAGCAGTGGGTTTTACAGATTTGATACTGCGATTGGCGGGGGTTTTAGAAGAAAAGGCGTTGATTTAATTGGTGCTAGAGCAAAGACAGGCAAGAGTATGTTTGCCGATAATGTGGCTATGCACGTTTCTTCAAATCTTGACATACCTGTACTAATACTAGATACTGAAATGTCAATAGAAGATCATTGGAATAGGATACTAGCAAACTTAAGCGGAGTTGATATAAATAAAATTTCAAGTGGAAAGTTTGCACAAGAGACTGCCGGAAAAGAAAAGGTCTATCAAGCTACAGAAAAATTGAATGACTTGCCTTTCTACCATATAAACATAGCTGGTAGGCAGTTCAAAGAAACACTTTCAATTATTAGAAGATGGATTAAAAAAGAGGTTGGGTATGATGAGAATGGCAGAACTAACGACTGCTTAGTAATATATGATTATCTCAAATTGATGGATGCTTCTGACATAAACAGCAATATGGCAGAGTATCAAGTTCTGGGTTTTCAAATTACAGAGTTAGTTAACTTCACGATCAAGCATGATATAGCCTGCTTAGCTTTTGTCCAGCTTAATAGAGATGGAATCACAAAAGAATCAACTGACGCCATAAGTGGTTCTGACAGGCTTGTATGGCTCTGTAGTAGTTTCACTATATTCAAGAATAAATCAGACGAAGAGATAGCTGAAGACCAAGGGCAAACTGGCAACAAGAAGCTTGTCTGTGTTGAACAGAGACATGGAGCTGGGCTTGCTGATTACGACTATATTAACTTAACAATGACTGGTAACTTAGGCAGGGTTGAAGAAAATTCAACTAAGTTAGAAGCACAAAAAGAAAACAAGATAAATACTGATGGATTCGACAACGAAATACAAGACGATGAAAAGCCGTTTTAATTTTACTGCAAAAGAAAAAATTGCAATAAATCGTGGATTGGTAGCAAGATATCCAGAGCTTATGGATGCTTTGGGTATAAAATATACTAGAACAAGTCAAGAGTGCATTCATATGGCCTGTCCTATGCATGAGGGTGCTGACAATCCAACTGGGTTTTCACTTACTGTAGATTTAGACCACAGGGCTTGTGGACTCTGGTACTGCTGGACTGCTAAAGAAGATTCAGAGTGCAATAACTACAAAAAAGACATGATAGGTCTTGTCTCTGGTGTTTTAGAAAAGCATGCAGGCAAGAAGGTTCCATTTCCAAAAGTATTAAAGTGGTGTATGGATTTTCTTAACTGTGAGGATTCTAGCAAGTTACAAAGCCTAGTTTCTAAAGCTGAAGCCCATAGACAAAACTTACCGGAAGAAACTACGAAAAAACGAAAGACGTTAAACTATACTAGAAGTGAGGTCAGAAAAGCGCTCAAAAGGCCTGCCAAGTATTATTTAAGAAGAGGTTACAGCGCAGAGATATTAGATAAATTTGACGTTGGTGTTTGTGCAGACAGAACAAAACCAATGAGATCCAGAGTTGTAGTTCCTGTCTACGATGCCGATTTTAAGAGAGTGGTGGGCTGTGTTGGCAGATTACAGAATGAGGAATACGACGCGCATAACCCAAAGTGGAAAAATTCAAAGGGCTTTTCAAAAAGCGAGTATCTATATGGAGACTGGATTGCGAAAGACCATATTAGAAAAACCAAGACAATAGTGCTTGTTGAAGGGCAAGGGGACGTTTGGAGATTACACGAAGCGGGAATAGAGAATGCAGTAGGGCTATTTGGTTCAAAACTTAGCGATGCTCAGTCAAGAAGAATACAAACGTCAGGAGCTTTTAACATTGTTGTCTTAACTGACAATGATGATGTTGGAAAAAAAGCAAAGCAAGAAATAGTAGACAAAATGGGCAGAAGTTTTAATATAATAACTCCTACATTTACTACTAAAGACGTTGGTGAAATGACTGTAGATCAAATTAATAAGCACTTAAAACCGCAGCTAGAAGGTTACATATAATGGAACAGCATATATTAGGAATATCTGGAAAGAAACAAAGCGGCAAATCTACAGCCGCAAAATTTATATATGGCTATCAAATGAAGTATCACGATGTGGTAGAGACTTTTGCTATGGATGGTGGCGACCTCGTGGTAAACACCACGAAGGTAAATGAAGACGGTGAGATAGAAGAGGGTCTCGGAGTTTTAGAGATAGAGAGAAGAGATTACGATTTTATAAACTATGCACAGCAAATGATATGGCCTTTTGTCAGGTCTTTTAGCTTTGCTGATCCTCTAAAGGCTATATCAATAAAGCTTTTTGGTTTGACTGAGGAGCAGTGCTACGGCACAGATGAAGATAAAAATACGCCCATCAATATTAAATGGGAAGATATGCCTGCTTCAAATGAGCGTGAGGCAGGAGGCTTTATGACCGCTAGAGAATTTTTGCAATATTTTGGAACTGATGTTTGTAGGTCAATAAAAAATGACATATGGACTAGTGCTTGCATATCCCAAATACAACAAAGCGGAACTGAATTTGCCATCATACCAGATGTCAGATTTCCTAACGAGGTTGAAGCCATACAGAAGGCTGGAGGCAAAGTTATAAGACTTACTCGCAGTCCTCACGAAGATGGTCACTCAAGTGAGACAGCTTTAGATTCAGAAGATTCTATCAGCAAATTTGATTACGTTATAGATAATTCCAATCTTAGTATACATAAAACAAATATGGAACTTTTAAAAACTCTGAGAGAATGGCAATGGCTGAAGACAAAAGACTAATGGTAGAAATACCATTTACACAAGAGATGGTAGACTCTGCTAAGAAAAAAGCAAAGATTATGGGTTCTATCAATAACTCTATTTTAAAGGGTAGAGGAAATTTTGCTGGCTTTCTTGGGGAAGAGGCTGTTGCTTCTTATATAAAAGCAAACATTATAAGTTTTGACGAAGGTGAAAATAAGTACGGGCATGACCTCAATAAAAATGGAAAGAGAATAGAGGTAAAGACAAAAAGAAGAACCGTAAAGCCTAGACTAAATTATGATGTTTCTGTTGCAGCAACCAGCAAACATCAAGCAGACAAAAAGGGCTTAGACGTTTATATATTTACTAGTATCCAGTTTGATGGAAGTGAACCTAAAAAGATTTGGATTATTGGACAGAAAGACAGAGATGCTTACTTTAAAGAAGCTAGGTTTATCAAAAAAGGCGAACCAGAGGGGGATAATGGTTTTATAGCCCGTATAGATATGTACAATATGGTAACCACAGAATTGGATGGTTTAGATGATAGTCTGTTATCACAGATCGAGTAGTCTTGGAACTCTTGAGTTTTGCGAACAAAAGTATTTCCTTCAATACAATCTCAGCTTGAAGGACAAGACAAACAAAAAAGCTTTGATGGGTACTATAACCCATAAGGTTATGCAAACTCTTGGTGACAAAAAAGTTGCCATGAACAACAACCTAGATATTGTAGAAGATGAAGAGACCGGAAGGAATCTAACTCTAGATGAGTGCGATGATCTTAAGCTACTAAATGACATTGCGTTTGAATACTATGGCAAGGCATTTCCAGAAGTAGATCTTACAGAGGCAGACAGACGAACATGCTTGAAATGGGCAGAGAAAGCGGTGGCCTACAGAGATGGCTTTCTTGACCCAAGAAATCAAGATGTATTTGCAACAGAGCTTTTCTTTGACATCGAAATTAAAAAACCTTGGGCGAAGTACACTTACAAAGTTGGTAAAGAAAAAATAGACGGTTATCTCTCAATCAAAGGCACAGTAGACCTAATATTGAAGCATGAAGATAACTATTTTGAAATACTGGATTACAAAACAGGCAAAAGAATCAATTGGGCTACAGGCGAAAAGAAGACGCACGAGAAGTTGCAGAAAGATACGCAGCTCCTTCTTTACTATTACGCTCTAAGAAATATGTATCCAGATGCGGAATTTTTTGTCAGCATTTACTACATCAATGATGGCGGTTTGTTTTCTATGGTCTTTGATGACGACGACTACAAAAAAGCTGAGAACATACTGAAGAAAAAATTTCAGTACATAAAAAAGCAAGAAAGACCAAAACTTTTGTCGAATGACAATCGTCACTGGAAATGTCAAAAACTCTGTAAATTCAGCGAGCCTTACAAAGAAGGCGCCAAAAAAAGTCTTTGTCAGCATGTAAGAGACGAAATTCGTAAAAAAGGTGTCAATAGGGTTATTGAAGAAATGGGAGATGTCAGTAAAATTTCTGCTTACGGCGACGGTGGCGGCAGATTAGCTGATTCAGATAAGGATAAAAAATGAGTTGGGTTCCACTTCATCTACATACTCACTACAGTTTATTAGACGGGCTTTCCAAGCCAGATCAGGTTGCAGACAGATGTTCTCAGCTTGGATACAGCGCTTGTGCAGTTACAGATCACGGCACTATATCTGGAGCGGTTTCTTTTACGCAGGCTTGTAAAAATAAAAACATTAAACCAATACTTGGTTGCGAGTTTTATTTGAGCGCACAGTCTGCAACAATCCAGTCTACTGAAAATAGATCGTTGAGTCATCTATGCGTGCTTGCTAAAAACAAAGCCGGATGGAATCAACTTATAAAAGCTGTATCTAGAAGTAATGATGAAGATATTTTTTACCACAAACCTAGACTAGACTTAGACCTTCTAGGCGAATTTGTTGATGGTAATCTTATTGGTTTTAGCGGCCATCTTGGTAGTGACTTAGCTAATGTTATATTTGAAAGTCCTCGTGCTGCTTATAGAGCTTCTACAGAAGAAGAAGTAAAAAAATATATTGCTTCTGACTGGGATAGCCGAGCCTTGGAGCTGGCTAACAGATATGCTGATATATTTGGAAAAGAAAACTTCTTCATAGAGATACAGTGTATAGATGAAGAAAATTCTCCTGCGTCAAGACTAGTGGCTCAGGGGTTAAGATATATAGCGAAAAAACATGGCTTTAAATCTGTAGCCACTGCTGACTCACACTATGTAGAAAAACAAGATGCTATCGACCATACGATTCTTCTCTGTTCCGCAATGAAGACGCCATTGCGACAATTGAAGTCGAAGATAGAAAAGAATATTGAGGTTGGCTTTAGTGGGTTTATGAAGTCTAACAATTTTCATATCCCCTCTTTTGAAGAGATACAAAGCCTTCATAGGTCTCACGAAATACAAGCTACACATGAAATAGAAAGCATGTGTGAAGAATATGATATACTTTCTAAACCGATGCTTCCTCAATTTAAATGTCCAGAAGAAATTTCAGAAGAGCAGTATCTAAGACACTTATGCAGAGAGGGCTGGAAGAATATACTTAAACCTCTAGGAAAGATTTCTACACAAACTCAGTCTGATATTTACGCAGAGAGAATAAAAAAGGAACTTGAGGTAATAAGTAACGCGCATCTTTCAGGATACTTTTTAATTGTTAGAGATATAGTTCAGAGAGTTAAAGATAGTAGCTGGTTACCCGGACCGGGAAGAGGTTCCGCTGCTGGCAGTTTAATATCTTATCTCGTTGGTATAACTCAAGTAGATCCTATTGAATACGATTTAATTTTTGAGAGATTTTATAATGCAGGACGAAACACAGAAGACCATGTTTCATTACCTGATATAGATATTGATGTACCTGCAACAAAGAGAGATGATGTAATTAAATATATTAGAGAAAAGTATGGGAGCAAGAATGTTGGCCAGATGGTGACGTTCGGTAGGCTTCAAGGAAGAAGCGCTCTCAAGGAAGTCTTAAGAATGAATGAGGCTTGCGGATTTGACGAGATGAATGTCATAACAAAGAGTCTTCCGCATGAACATGAAGTTTCAGACCAGCTTTCAGAAATGGAAGATCCATCTGTCATTAAATGGACGTTGATGAATCAACCAGAAGCTCTGAGAGATTATTGTAGGATAGAAGATGACGGCAGACTTACTGGAGACTACGCAAAGCTCTTTGAGCAAGCTATGCGGCTTGAGGGTACGTTTAAGTCTCAGGGCAAGCACGCGGCTGGAGTTGTGATCTCGTCCCATAATTTGAACGACGTTTGCCCAATGGTCAGAGACAAAAAGGGTACAGAAAAAATAGCTGGCATGGAAATGAACGATTTAGAGTCAATGGGGCATGTCAAGTTCGACATACTAGGAATCTCTTTGCTAGATAAATTAATGGGAATAAGTGAGAGTTTAGAAGATGAATGATGAAGAGTATATCAAAAAAATAAAAATGCGTTTGAGCAGGGGTGGTTACATGTCATTTAGGGGAGTAACTATATGCCCAATTAAAAGAAATATGCCTAAGCAGATTGTATATCAGGTACACTCTAATAACCCTAAAACAAGATTTAGTAAATTGTATAAAGACATTGATGAAGCAATACAGAAGTTTTTGCAGATTAAGAAAAAGGTGAGAAGATGAATTACCGAGATATCATTGTATTTGATTTTGAAACAGGTTCAAGAAACCCATATAAAACGCAGCCAACTCAAATTGCTGCGGTAGCTATTCATGGTAGAAAGCTTACTATACAGCCGGGAGGAATATTCAATAGCGAGATCAGACCGATACTAGATGATGACAAAGCTATAGAAATGGGTTTAGATCCAGTTGAAGACGAAGCTTTGGCGGTTACTCGAAAGACAAGAGAAGAGCTAGCAAAAGCTCCCCAACTTAAAACCGTCTGGAAGAAGTTTTCAAACTTTGTTAATAAATATAACTTCAAGAAGACAAACTGGACTGCTCCTATACCTGCTGGTTACAACATCATTGGGTTTGACATGCCAATTGTAGAGCGTATGTGTAGTGAACACGGCCCTACCAACGCAAAAAATGGTAGACAGGGCCTATTCAACCCTATCTACAAAATAGATTTGATGGATACTGTATGGTTGTGGATGGAAAACAACGCAGATGTAAAGTCTTTGAGTATGGATTCTATGAGAGACCTTCTGGGTATGAGCAAAGAAAATGCTCATGATGCTAAGCAGGACGTTCTAGACACTGCTAATCTAATGATAGCGTTCATGAAACTTCATAGAAGAATAGCTCCTACAGTTAAATTTGAGAAAGCCTTTGCAGATGGAAACATCCACCTTTAATCCAATAAACCTACAGTTTGATAATGACGATGCTTGGGATCTTATATGCAACGGAAGAACCAAAGGTGTTTTTCAGCTAGAAAGTAGCTTAGGTAGATCTTGGGCTAAAAGAATAAAGCCAAGAAATATAGAAGATCTAGCAGCTTTAGTTTCTATAATAAGACCCGGATGTTTGAAAGCTATTGTTGATGGTAAATCAATGACTCAACACTTCTTAGACAGAAGAAATGGTCTGGAAGAAGTCGAGTATTTACATCCGTCACTTAAACCTATCCTTGAATCTACTCAGGGTGTCCTTGTGTACCAAGAGCAGTCTATGAAGATAGCTCAGCAGCTTGCTGGATTTGATCTTCAAGAAGCGGACAATCTCCGTAAAGCTATTGGCAAAAAGAAAGCTGACCTTATGGCTAAGGTCAAGAAGTCTTTCTTGGAAGGTTCTGTTGAACAAGGCATTGTAGGTAAAGAGACCGCTGAAGAAATATTCAGTTGGATTGAAAAATCTAGCAGGTACGCTTTCAATAAATCTCACGCCGTTAGCTATGCCATTTGTGGTTACTGGAGCGCTTATGCAAAAGCCCACTACCCTTTGGAATTTTACAATCAGTATTTAAGATTTGCTCATGGAAAGCCAAACCCTCAGCAAGAAATTAAGGAGCTTGTCAGGGACGCAAGAGCATTGAACATCAATATTCATCCGCCCTCAATAAAATATCTTAATCCTAAAAATGAAATTCTTGAAAACAAGGTTCATTTTGGACTCAAAGATGTAAAATCAATAGGCGACAGACATATGAAGAAGCTCAAAGAGGAGCTTCCAAACATACAAGAGCAATCTGGAAAACATATTTCAGAGATGTCTTGGTATGAGTTCTTAGTGTACTGTGGAGATGCTCTGTACGGCCCACTTGTCATAGCTATGATTTCAGTAGGTATGCTGTCACATACTAAAAAATCCAGAACCGAAATGTTAGACAACTTTGATACTTGGCAAAAGCTGACATCAAAAGAAACAGAATGGGCTAAAAAACATTGCGGCGAACATGATAACCTCATCGACTTACTAAAAGCCCTGTCGCCTACAAAAAAGATGGGTGGAGGATGTCATAACGAAGCGAGGTCAGAAGTAGTCAAGTCAATGATAATGATGCTTGAAAATCCTCCTTCGTCAATGGATGATGATCCTAGCTGGATCATAAATACAGAAGAGAACCTGCTTGGTGTAGCTATTAGCTATTCAAGAATTGAGTCTAGTGAGACTAGTATGGCAGATACCAAATGCAGAGATGTTATAAATGGCAAAAAGGGAAAAATGCGCCTAGCGATCACCCTTAACGTTGTTAGGAAATGGATGACAAAAACGAACAAAGAGATGGCCTTTATATCTGCTGAAGATGATACTGGAGAGATTGATAATATAGCGATATTTAACGAGGACTGGGAGAACTATAAAAATATATTATATGAGGGTAATAACGTGCTTGTCTTCTGCGAGTCTTCTCAAAATAGAGATGGTATTATCGTCTCTAAAGCCGTTGAAATTTGATGTGGTATAAATGTTTGTGTTCGTATATCATTGATATATAGTCAGTTTTTAGTATGAGGTTTTGAAGGAATAATTATGTCTAGTTCAATTTCAAACTATTGTCGTTTTATTGGAAGACTGGTCAAAGACCCAAAGCTTATTCAAGTTGAAGATACACACTTAACTAACTTTACTTTGGCTATAAACGAATATCATAGATCTAAAGAAGATCAATCAGAAAAAGGTGAATTTGTAAAGAAGAAAACTGTAAACTATTTTGATTTCGAGGCTTGGGATACTGGCGCATTAGCCTTGCATAAATATTGTAAAAAGGGCGACATCATTGATGTAGTCACAACAGCTAGAAATAACAGCTGGACAGACAAAAAGGGCAATAAAAAGTTTCAAACAAAGTTCAGAGTAAAAGAATTCAAACTTTTTAATAATAACCCTTCATATCAGACTTCTGAATCAAATACAGAAAAAGATGAAGGATGAAACAAAACCATTAAATAAATCAGAGCTTGAAGAAGAACTTGTCTGCAAAAACTATGGACTAGTTGTTTCTCAGGCTCTTTCTTTTTCCAACGAGAATTCCCAGTTTTCATTAGAAGACTATATTCAAGTTGGTCTTATAGGGCTTTTGAAGGCTATAAGAGAGTACAAAGAAGATAAGGCAAAGTTTTCTACATTTGCTACTGTCTGCATAAGAAATCATATGCTAAATCTTCTTAGAAGAACAAAAAACAAAAACTCAGTTATCTTTGACTCAGACTATCTAGCAAGCAGTCAAATTGACAAAGAGGATTTTTTTGAGTATGTTCCAGACTATTTAAATGAAGAACATAAGTTTATAATCAAACTTAAGCTGCAAAATTATAATAATAGAGAGATAAGAGAAATGATCTCATGCACGAAGAAGCAGCTAGAAGATAAAATGAAAGAGATAACAAAAGCTCTAAGAGGTTGCGGTCAGTGAGAAAGAAGAGAATACTGTTTTGCGGTGAGGCCACATATCTTAATACAGGATATGCCACCTATAATAGAGAAGTAATAAAAAGACTTTTTGCTACTGGAAAATATGATATAGCAGAATTTGCTTCTTACGGCTCAAATAGTGACCCCAGAAGAAAAAAGATTCCTTGGACTTTTTATGGCAATATGCCAGATAAGAACAACGAAAAAGAGGTCAGTGATTATGAGTCTGTACCTACAAACCAGTTTGGCGAATGGAAGTTTGAGTCTGTGCTTTTAGACTTTAAGCCAGATATTGTATGTGATATACGAGATTTTTGGATGATGGACTTCCAGCAAAGATCTCCTTTTAGAAGAATGTTTCATTGGGCTATTATGCCAACCGTAGATGCTCATCCTCAAAATGAACAGTGGTTGGAAACTTACTGTGATGCGGATGCCGTATTTAGCTACTCTGATTGGGGAGGAGAGGTAATAAAAGAAGAAACAAATAACAACGCTAAATATATAAAAACAGCGCCTCCTTCTGCCGACAGCGCATACATTCCCGTAGAAGACAAAATCAAACACAAAGAAAAGATGGGTTTCTCTGCTGACTCTTTGATCATTGGCACAGTCATGAGAAACCAAAAAAGAAAACTCTTTCCTGATTTATTTAAGACCTTCAGAATGTTCTTAGATAAGTCTCAAAATAAAGATGTTTTCTTGTACTGTCATACCAGTTACCCAGATTTAGGTTGGGATATTCCTAAGCTTATACATAAGTATGGACTTTCGAGCAAAGTATTATTTACATACGTTTGTCAAAATTGCGGTCATTGTTTTCCAATGTTCTTCTCTGACGCAAGGACAAAATGTCCAAAGTGCAAATCAAGTTCAGCCGGACTTTCAAACGTACAACAAGGTGTAAGCTATGAATTTCTAGCTGACATAATGAATTGTTTCGATCTATACATACAGTACGCAAACAGCGAGGGGTTTGGTTTACCGCAGGTTGAAGCAGCTGCTTGCGGTGTACCAGTTATGAGTGTTGACTATTCTGCAATGAGCAGCGTAATCAGAAAGCTCGGAGGAACCCCTTTGAAACTAGCCTCGGTATACAATGAAGTCGAAACGGGTTGTGATAGAGCGGTTCCAGATAATGACTACGCTTCCGACCAAATTGTGAAGTTCTTTGAAATGTCAGAAAAAGAAAGAGTCGATCTAGGCGAACAAACAAGAAAGAATTTTGAAAAGTATTATCAATGGGACGATACCGCCAAGATATGGGAAGAATACTTTGACTCTGTAGAGATAAGACCAGAAGAGGAAACTTGGTCATCTCCCCCAAGACTACACTCTCCTGCAACTTCAATTCCAGCAGAGATAAGTGACAGAGATTTCATTAAATGGTTAATTATCAACGTGTTAGGCGAGCCAGAAAAATTAAACACACTATTTGAATCTAGGATGATAAGAGACTTAAACTACGGCTACTTCAAACAAGGTACTGGAAATTCGTACTTGAATGAAGACTCGTTACAATTTGAAAAGCCGGACTTTGTGCCTTTTGAAAAAGAGCAGGCCTATAACATCATGGCTGGGTTGTGCCATCATAGAAATGAATGGGAGCAAAGGAGGGTCTCTGGATGAAAGTTCTTTATATAGGACACTACAGAGAGGGTTCTGGATGGGGGCAAGCAGCTATTGATTACATATTAGCTATGGACTCCGTTGGTATTGATGTTGTGCCTAGAGCCGTAAAGCTAAACCAAAGACAGCTGCAACTCCCAAAAAGAATCCTTGAACTAGAGAGTAAGGAATCTCTAGGATGTGATGTGTGCATTCAGCATGTATTACCAACAATGCTTGATTTCAATAGCCGTTTTAAGAAAAACATAGCTCTTTACGCTACGGAAACTAGTAACTTCAAGCAGTCAAGCTGGGCTAGAAAAATAAACACTATGGACGAAGCTTGGGTTATCAATAATCAAATGAAGCAAGCTTCTCTAGACAGTGGTGTTGATGTGCCAATAAAAATAATCCCTCATGCTAGTGATTTCTCCAAGTTTGAAATGCGGCACAAAAAGATAGAAATACCTAACTCTGAAGGCAACTTCGTTTTCTATACCATAGCCGACTTTAACAGAAGAAAAAACATAGAAGCTATCATAAGGTCTTTTCACTCAGAGTTCAGCAAAAATGAGCCTGTTTCCCTTTTAATAAAAACAGGCAGTGAAGGAATGAATCCAGATACTTGCGCCGCAAGTATGCAATCCATATGTAACGAGATTAAAGAAGAACTTAAGATATTTCCAGACACAGATTCTTACAAGGAAGATTTGATAATCACAGACTATCTTTCTGAGAAAGACATAGAAAGAATACATCAAACTTGTGATTGTTTTATAACCTCTAGCTATGGTGAAGCTTGGTGTATACCGGCGTTTGATGCTATGGGCTTTGGTAATACCCCTATCTGTAGCAATACTGGAGGCATGGCAGACTTCTTAAAAGAAGGTGGTGGTGTATTAGTCTCTGGCAGAATGGAGCCTGTCACCGGAATGCTCAACACAATTCCTGATATGTTTACCGCTAAAGAAAATTGGTTTTCAATTGACGAAAACGAATTAAAGGCTTCTATGAGAAACATTTATGAAATGCACAAGAATTCCGATCCTTCATATTCAGAAATGAAAAGACAAGGATTGAAATCCGCCTATGAATACTCCCACGAAAAGATAGGGACGCTAATAAAGGAGGCTTTGAATGTTTAACCCTGTAGCTTCAATAACAAGAGCAGCAACAAGAAAGTTCAACGAACCTTTAAACATACTGACATTCCCTACACACGAAAGGTACGAAACATTACTATGTAAAACCGGACACAACTTTTATGCGTATAGAGCTGAAGGCATAAAAGATTGGAATCCAAAGAATGGTGAATTGCCAGAAAACTACATACTCTTAGATCCAGAGCTTGAAGAAAGACAAATACCAAATTATGTAGACTTTGATCTTGTTTTATCACAGAACAAATTTGGTCAATTTCAAGTTGCTCACAGGTTGGCTCAAAAAATGCACTTGCCATTGGTTAGTCTTGAACACACGCTGCCTGTTCCAGAATGGGGCGACGACATTATGCAGGCGACGAGAAGCATGAGGGGCGATATAAATGTTTTCATATCATCCTTCAGCATAGACAGTTGGGGTTGGCAACCATTCAATGACACTACGGTTATAACACATGGTGTTGACTCAAGCTTATTCAGGCCTGACGATTCCATAGAAAGAGAAAACCATGCCTTGTCCGTTGTTAATGACTGGATTAACAGGGATTGGTGTTGTGGCTTTAATATATGGAGAAGAATCGCTGATAAATTTCCTACTAAAGTTGTTGGTGATACTCCCGGCCTTTCGGAATCCGCAAAGAGTATAGAAGATCTTGTAAGAGAGTATCAATCTAGTAGAATTTTTATAAACACATCGACGATATCTCCTGTGCCAACGGCTCTCTTAGAAGCAATGGCTTGTGGATGTGCTGTCGTGACAACAGCAACCTGCATGATACCTGAGATAGTAGAGAATGGCGTAAACGGTTTCATCAGTAATGATGAAGAAGAGCTTAAACATTATATAGTCGATCTTCTTAACAACGAAGATTTGGCAAAAGAGATGGGACAAAAGGCTAGACAAACTATAGTAAATAAGTTCTCCCAAGAAGGCTTTATAGACAAATGGGAAAATATATTTTATCAAGCAACAAAAGTTTGCTTTAGAGGTTAACAATGAAAATAAACATAACAGTTGGCGCAAAACAGCCCTTGAGCGGCTATATAAACGTTGACCCAATAACAAAATTTGACGGCCTTGCTGTAGACATAAGAGATCTGGATCCAGTGGTCAATGATGCAGAATGCACCGAGCTGATTGCTGTAGATGTCTTAGATTATCTGAAAAAACAAGATGCAATATCTGTAGTGCAATCTTGGATTAAAAAGCTAAGGCATAATGGAAAAATAGTAATTGGTATAACGGACGCTTATGAAGTATGCAAGTTGTTTTACCAGCAAAGAATAAGCCTTGATGATTTCAACTACTTGCTGCATGGGGCGCTTTCTGACGCTTGGGACATAAAATTGAACCATATGACTATGGAAATCGTTGAAGAGCTAATGAAATCAAACGGCTTGAAAATAACAAAGAGAAGACTAGACGATTACACATCCATAGTAGAAGGAGTTAGACCTTAAAATGGGCGATCTTACAACAAATTGTACAAAATGTATTTTTACAGTTAAAGACGGCAAAACTCAGACGGGATGCGAACTCGAGAGGATAGAAAAATACAGAGAAAATGGCGTCGTAGTAATTGAAGCTGAAGACTTAGAGGATAACGAATTTTATGTTATACAGTCTTGGTGTTCAGCTTACAGAGAAGAAGACTGGATTGAAGATCGTCTAGATCCAAAATCAGATGTCTTGGAGGAAATGAAATCCCCCATGGGCTTTATTGTCATTGTTGACGACGAAAATTCAGCAGATAAATTGGCTATTACTTTAAACAGTATTCTTGAAAATGTTGAAGAACCTTCATTTATTGTGATAGCAAATAACTCTTCCAATGACTACGTTGAAATTATTAACAGTGCAATTGAATACTTTTCTGACAAAGATGATGTAATATACAAGGTAACAGACATCAAAGAAGAAAACTGTGACGATCACAGAGTTGTAGATATATCTTTTAACAATTTTAGAAATGGATTTTACACTATTTTAAAATCTGGGAGTAAAATACCGCTAAAAATTGAGGAGGTTTTGAATCATACTATAATTTCCCAAATCAAGAAACCAGCTTTTATTGAGGGTTGGGACGGTATAAATGGAGAAACTGTACAGTGCGCCGTGCATAAATTTATGAATGGAAATTCAGGACAGCTATTAAGCGATAAAGCTAAGGCAGCTCAAGATGCCAATGACAATAAGGTTTTTTATACATGGAAAGAGTTACAGTTCTAATAGCCACTTATAATGATGAAGATTATATACAGTCTTCTGTCAAGAGTGCGTTTGACCAAGATTATAAAGGCCCGCTAACAATATGCGTAGTTAGCGATGGTTCTACAGATAATACATACACTATAGCTAAGAAGTTTTTCAAATCACCTATAGAAGAGCAAGATTGTCTATATGAAGAAGGACTTGGTAAAAATAAAAATATCAAGTACATGCTGACTGAAAAAACAAATGGTGGCCCTAGTGACGCTAGAAATTATGGAATATCTAAGACGATATCGGAAACTGATATCTATGCAATACTTGACGCTGATGACGAAATGTATCCAAATAAAGTCTCAGAATGTGTTTCAGTAATGTCAAAAGATATGGGTTCTATTGGCGTTGTTTACGCTGATTATGACACATATCATACAGAGACTAAAAAGAAAATAAGAGAGTTTAAAGAACCATTTTCAAGAAGAAGACTTGTTCAAGAATGTATAATTCATAGTGGCTCACTAATAAACGCAAGAGCCTTGTCCAGCGTAGAAGAAGAAACAGGCTACTATGATAGAGAAATGAGAACCTGCGAAGATTATGATTTATGGATGAGAATAAGTGAAAAATACATGATATCGCATGTTCCAAAATCTTTGACGTTGGTAAGAGTGACGGGTGACAATTCCAGCTTCATAGTTAATCAAGATGTTTGGCAGAAAAACTGGAAGAGGGTTATGACTAAAATGCAAGATAGGTTAAATGGGTCAAGTCTACAATAGGTTTACAACCTCTACTAAAAATAGAGCCGCAGGTAAACATAAAGACCGACCTTTAACAGTCATAATACCTGCGGCAGGAATGGGCCATAGAATGAAATCTTATGGCCCTAAATGCTTGCTACCAGCAAACATCAAAGAAACAATATTAGACAAAAGTATAAAAACCATAAAGAAAGTATATAACTACTGTGAAATAATATTAGTTGTAGGCTTTGAAGCAGAAAAAATAACACAGACTTTACCAAAAGAAATAAGAATCGTAGAAAATCAAATTTATGAAAAGACGAGTGTTTCTGAGAGTGTTAGGTTAGCAATAAATAACTCTGTATATAATGATATACTTATAATATACGGAGACTTGATATTTAATATTAATACAATAAATGAGTTAACAGAGCATGGTTCTTGCGTAGTTGTTGACTCAAAGAGCAGGTTTAAAGCAGAGGAAATAGGTGTGACAATTGTCGATGGTAAGGTTACAAACTTTGCTTATGGACTAGAAAATAAATGGTCACACATAGCCTATTTGACTGGGGACGAGTCTTTGGAATTTCAAAGGTTATGCTCAGATAAAAAGAAAAACAAAATGTACCCTTTTGAAGTTTTCAATATAATGTTAAGTCATGGTTTTGACCTATCTGCTATTGAACCTAAAGGTATGAAAATAAAAGAAATAGACTCTTTGAAAGATTTATAATGGAAAAATTTTGGAGCTATATCTACAGCGATAGAAAGTGGCACGCTTGGTTAATGATAGACAATCGGGTGGCTTATAAATTAGGACCTTTTGATTTCCATTTGTTAGCAGAAAAAGCAGTAGAAGCATATGAAAATTCTGATAAGTAGCGATGGGCCTCATGCTCACTATTACATAAGGCTAGGATGGGGAAGAGCGTTTGAAGCGGCTGGGCATAAAGTTTATATATGGGACATAGCCTCAAAGCCAACGTTTGACGCATTTGATGAGTTTGAACCAGACCTGTTTATGGGACAAACATACAACTTAAACGATGCGGTTTATAAGTGTATAAAAAACAGACCTCATCTGAAGGTGGTAATGAGGGGTTCTGACTGGGGAGATATGGAAAAGGAAATCGACAAAGACAAATTTCCTATCTTAACAGCGAACGAAGAAGAAAAAAGACTACTAGAAAAGCTAAAAAAAGAGACAGGCAAGCCAGACTTTGTTCACAATCACTACCACCAAAATTGGATAGAAAAAACACACAACAAGTGGAGAGATATTGGAATCGAGCCTGTTTCTCTACTTCACGGCGCTGATGTTTTCGA
>CEUX01039508.1_pt1 | contig 36901 bp, 46 predicted proteins | sample 531361 | NCBI WGS metagenome assembly CEUX01 (sample SAMEA2622736, study PRJEB7988) | marine metagenome | isolation source: saline water (ENVO:00002010), including
TAAAGTACACCAGAAGCTTTTAGTAGCTTTTCTGTAGCTGCCATTTTTTAACTCCTATTATTCTAGTTTACTTTACAACAAACTACCTTCCTAGTAGCGCATCGCTAAACAACTGCTCATCAGTTCTAGGTTGTTCAGCTTTTCCTGTCTGCACTGCTGCAGTTTTAGGAACAGCTAAACGCTCTGCCTGATTTTGCATTTCTGCTTTACGTTGCTGTACTACTGGGTCAGCATTTGTTCTTAATTCAAACAACTTTGCTAAATTATCCATCGTTAGGTTATCAGGCTCTTGTGCCCACTGTACAAATTGAGAAGCCTTGTTTGCATCCCAACCATATGCATTAACAGCATGGCTATGAGCCTGCTGTTGTAACATTTGGGTTTGTTGCTGCACAGCTCTTTGCTCATATTGGGCCTGCATTTCCTTTTCCCTTATCTTATCTTTTGTTTGTAAAAAACTAAGATAATCGTCACGATATTGTTCTTTAGCTAATCGATGCTTAAATGAATCACTCTCTGGATCATTATAAGCATCAACCTCATTGTATGAATGTGGTCTTTCAGGTGCTTTAGGCTCCTTCAATGAAGTCTTTTGCAATCCTTGATTAGGGTATGCTTGAGGTTGTCCATCGGAGGGTGATTGTTCTAATCGGTCAAGAACTTGTGGGTTATTACGAATCATCTGCTCAACAGGAGCAAGACTATTCTTATAATAATCCAATTCTTGACGAATCTGTCCCAGTTCACCCTTGGCTTTATCAGCTTGTGATTGCCAATATTCAAAACGAGTTGAGTCGTCTTTAGAGGAAGTTTCTTGTGTTGCTTCTTGAGTAATTGGTTGATCCACACCTGTAGTATTTTCTACAGGTACTTCCTCTGCTAGTATATTAGGTTGCTCTACTTGTACAGCAGCCTGTTCTACTGGTGCATCCCCAGCATTACTCATTTCTATGATATTCTCCATTACTTTTCCTTTGCGATTTGGTTATTTCCAGCAACCGCTTTCTTCAATTCTTTATATTAAGCTATGTCTTTTTAATTTTTCCATCATTTCTTTATCTGAATCAGCATAAAGAAAACCTTTATCATTTTTTCTATAGTTTTTTATAATTCTTATTTTATCCATAGGATCTTGGGCATTAACAAACTCTCTAAAACCTTCATCGTTTTCTACATAATGATCTACCAAACCACCACTAAGCATTTTCATAAAAGCTCCTGCTGTGCCTCCTCCCATCATGTTGTGCCATACATAAGCACTATCTCTCATGTATTTACCTAAAGCTTCATTATTAACTTGTGTTTCCATTATCTAAAATCTTCTGTACCCATAGTGTTACCAGAAGGTAAATCTTTTGTAAAAGGATTGTCCCTTTTTTTCCAATAGTCTAATAATTCTTGTTCATTTTCTTTTGAAAAAACTCTGTTTATATCAAAATGAGACAATAAAGCAATGTCAATATCTCCAGCTCCCCAGCGACCTGTTTTGCCTTTAGCCCCTAAAGGAACTTCATTACCTTCTTCATCGTATACATTCATAGGATTTACTTTATGTATAATATCGTCTACTGCTTCTTTAAATTTCGATAAACCATATTCTTTTGTAATGCCATACATTAATCTTGAATAATAGTCTGAATTATCTAATGATCTAGCAACGTAGGGAAGATTTTTTCTCAAATAATCTTCAGCTTCTTCATGCATAACTTTTGCATCTAGATCTATTGACATATCATATCGCCAAGGTTTATCACGAGTAATTTTAGTATTATAATCTGATTCTTTTCTTTTAACATATTTGTCTAAACCAGTATTCATGTCCACTCTTTGAAGAGGTATACCCTGCTCATATTTGGATACATCACTTAATTCTTTTTGACCAAAACCAAACATTATCTAAAATCCTTTGTACTCATAGTATTGCCTTGTGGTAGGTCTTTAGTAAAAGGATTCTTATCTTGCATTACCATTAATTTCCATCTAGGATGCCCTTTTTTAATTCCTTCATCAGTTGTGGGAGCAACTCCAAATGTAGCGTTTCTACTTATTAAGCTTTCTTTATTTTTTTTAAGTTCATCAAGAGAAGCTTCTATATATTTAAATTCATCATTAGTCATTTCACCATTTTCATAAAGTTTATAAGCTCTAGTTAATTCTTCTTGCACTCTATTGTCAAATTTATCATCACCATAAACATCTCTAAATTTGCTTTGATCTAAATTTGCGTGTGCAGCAACACGTTCTTCACGAGACTTACCAGTTAACATTCCTTTTACATTAGAACTAAATCTAGGATCCATTAACTCTTCTTTTGCAGCATAAGCTATAGGAAAATTATCCTTAAACCAATTACTCATTACTCCTCCAGCCTTAACATTTCTTCATTCATTTGTCTTTGCTCATTTCTACGTGCATCAAACTCTGCTATATCTTCTTTAGCTACTTTCAGCTCATCTGCAAGACGAGTCTGATATAACTTCTGAGCCATTTCTACTTTTGCTTCAGCTTTTGCAAGCTTCTTTTCAAATTCTTTAACTTCGACACGCTTTCTATCATGTAAGGACTCTCTTTGCGCTGTCTGGAGATCTCCTTTAAGATTTTTAATTTCTTCTGTCTGCGCTTGTATCTGGGACTGCATTTTTTGCATCTGCCCTGCACGTTCAAGTACACCCTCCATATCAGCGACATCAGTCTGCTTGAGTACTTCGATCTGGTCGATAAGACCCGAACTATATAATTGCATATAGTACTCAAACCGTGCCCAGCGATTAGATGGAAGAGTTGAGCCTGATAGCACAACCACATCATACTTACCAACAGTAATATCATTTACCTTTCCCATTAGATTTCCAATATCATCATATAATGGACTATTAATTTCTATTTCAAGAGGTCTATTATTTGGTTGCATTAACCTGAATATCTTTTGGTCTGTATAGACATACTGAATAAGACCCACTACTACCTTGGCTAATTGATTTAAACATTCTTCTATATCATCTTTTTTGGACTTAATTCTTCTTTGTCCAAATTCATCCATCGCTACCGTACCTTTAAACGTCTGAGGAGCAGCACCTACATCTCCTTGCATTAATGCATAAATGCCAAGTATACGTTCAATATCTGCTTTTGCATCAGCTTCGTTCTTATATAACTCATTGGGCAAAGGTACTGGCCCTGCAACAATAGGTTGTCCTAATTCAGGATCAAACTCAATAACAGCTGTACCAGCTTTTCCCCATTCAGCCTCTAAATGTGCTTTATCCATACTTCCTCTAGGGATCAAAAGCTTTACATTAGTTGAGCTAGAAGCATGAGCTACAATTAATGAACGAATTTTATTAATATACTCTTGTAGCCCCTTGACAAGCCTAACGTCACTCATGGGGTACGGATTACGATTGAATCCATTCATAAAAGGTACTATTGGATATTCTTCTATTGGCAATTCAGCCATAAATAATTTATGATCACCGACACTTACACATTGTTGTATATTTGTTACTTCAATTTCATTTACTAAAATTTTACCATCTTCAATTACATCCGCTTTAGTAATTACTTCAATTACTGTAGTAGAATTTGGTATAGCACCTTCATGTTCTTCGCCTGCCATAGGAGTGGGTTGCCCTGTCATTTGATCTAACATTAAATGAAATTTCCCACCAAATTCTTCGTATAACTGCATATATTGACTTACATTGGCTTTATCTGTATATATTGCTTCTTGGTCAGGAGCCATAACAATAACAGCAGGTTCTTTTTTATATTCTGCAAAATCTGCTTCATTCAAAACCTTTTGCTCATTGCTTAGTGCATCATATATTTTATAATAAGGACTTTTAATTTTTGTATATCGTTCAAATAATTCTAATTCACGTTCTTCAGTAATATTCTCACCTGTCATTCTTCTTTTTAGAGTAACATCCTGATTTACTAAGCCATGTCGTGATTCTGATACTGTATTTAGATAGTTGGTTTCTTGACTTTCTCTTATAACTTCTTCAAATTCTGGATACATAGAAATTAATTGAGTCTGTGTAATAATTTTTCCTATTACAATATGTGCAGCATCTCTAGCAAAAGGGTCTTTACTACTTGGATCAATAAATAGCTCTAAAGGATCAAGAGATTTAAGTGTTACCTCTCCTGCGCCAAAGTCGGCATTGGGATTTATATAAGCCATCATAACGCCCATACCTTTTACATAGTAATCGTCTATTGCCTGTTTTAACTCTACATTGCCATTGGAGTGATCCCAGATGTAAGCCATGAGATCAGAAAACATCCTGCCGACTTTAGCATCGCTATTTTCTCTTGCTGTTGATTGAAATTTTGGATTATTTGCAGTAAGCATAGCTTTTGCTTGCTCTACTGCTGAATATACTACATTAACAACCAATGGTTCCTGTGCACGTTGTCTAAGTGCCTTTACCTGATCATCTGACCACTGCTTACCATTGCGAAATTCATTATCTTCCACAGCTTGAGAAACCCAATTCTCACGTGCAGATGTATATTCAGATAGTAAATCGTGTGTTAGTTGTACTTCAGGGTCTTTATATGTATCTTGATGCAATGTAGAAAATTAGGCTTTTACCTGCTTAAACGATTACTTTAGGTAATTTGTTCCAAATTAAGCTATCTTCCAACTTATATTGTCCAAATTCTCCTGAGTATAAGACTTTTTATTTTCTTTCACAACGCCTTTATGATGTGGTGGATAACATTTTTTCATTGCGTAAAAAAGCCCATCTAAAAGATCGTCATGTTTCCCACGAGGATATAGCAAAAGCTCATCACGTAGTTCTGACATTGTTTTCAGCATATACATCTTTTTTTGTGCAAAATAAGGTTGCATAGTTTCCAATCGTGATGATTTACTGGTTCTGGGGCTTTCTTTGATCTCAAGACCAGATATAAATATCTTTTCTTCATCACAACGCTGCCTCAAGTATTCTCGTAGCATCTCCTGATAGCCTACACTCTCTACTCTTACCTTTACTGGTTTGAATATCTTAAAATACTCAATAATGCTTTCAGCTAATTGCATGGGAGTTGCCCTTTGGCGGTAATACTGGAGAATATACCTGTTGTTGTTTTCGTCTACCGCAACGGGCATGATTACAGAGTAGTCTGCCGTCTTGCGTACCGAAGAAGCAGGGTCAACCCCCATAAATACATTTACAGGAAACTCTTTATCGTTATTTGTAAGATAATGTTTCCCTTCTTTATCAATCTTTAATTCATAGTCATGGTACTGAATATACTTTTCTTGAAACAGCTGATCCTCATCTCCAACAATCTGGCACATATATTCACGATAGAATACACTAGCTCTTCCAATAGACTCTAATTCAGACTTCTTTTGTAATAATTTTGATATAGGCTGCCAATCTTCCCATAATGCTACTTCATTATCTAAATCTGGAGCAAAATGCATATTAACCCAGCCTTCCATTTCTTTCAGTATTTCTACCATACATCTCTGATGTTGTGGTGTACCAATTACTATAATTTTACCTTTCTTAGGATCTAAAGATGGTACAGCACTCTGCAATAACCAGCGTAAGTTCTGTTCCATAGCCTCGGCAGTCTTTGTATTGTTCTCATCCTCTGGATCGTCTACAATAATTAAAGTAGGACGTTGTGATCCTACTTTAATACCACGTAACTGCTGTCCTGTACCTTTGCATATAATCATTGTACCATCTTTTAGTTCTATTTCTGACTTAGCCCACTGTTTTGCACTGTGTTGGCCCCAATACCCATAGATTTGCCTGAAGGTTTCGCTGTACTCTATAGTATCCTTGATAGTTCCAAGGAGTTTGATAGCATGATCTTGGGTACGGGATACCAACACAATAAGCTTTGCTCCACTGTCATTCATGATGTGGAAGAGGGGATAAACACCTCCTACGATGGAGGATTTAGCGTGACCACGTGGAGCAATTATATTTACTTGTTTATTATTATTGTTTGTAATAGCCTTTGCTATTTTATAGTGGAAATCAGGTGAGGCAGCAGAAAACATATTAGTCATAACAACCTTACCAAACATAATCATGTTAGTTTTTAGTTTATTTTGTATATAGTCTTTATGCTCTACTGACATTTTTCAATATAATACTTGACGACATTTTTTTAATAGCATCTAATGGTAATACAGTCATTAAATCTTTTCTGCCTTTTCTTGTATATACTTTTTTATAAGAATCTCGTACATGGTCTGCATAATCGCCCATATCTACTGATGTAGCAATCCATAGTCTTAATACCTTTGTGCATACCAATACAAAGTAATCATGAAACTCATATGCAAAGAAATCAGCATCACCATATATAGATCCTTTGTTTCCATGTACGTTTTTTATCTCTAATACAACATATGCATCATTTGGATGGATATGTTCTTTATTAAATCTTTTAGAACTTTTAACATCTACTTTAAAAGGAAAATTGACTATATAATCCCAATGATTATGTATATCGTCATGATCTGAGGATTTTTTATTTTTAAATCCATAGACTTTTAGGCTTTTAACAAAACGTTGTTCTGCTTCATCGCCATATTTATAATATTCTTTAAAATTTACCACGTTTCTTTAGCTTCCAAGGGCATTTAGTCATGTTTTTTACCATTGTTTCTAATGTATTACCTTTTTGTAGCCCACAATGTACATTATCTTGATATGTACCAGCAAATGGGCATCTTTTTTCTTTTATTGTACAATATGAAAACAATTAATCGTAATCTAACGATAATTGATCATATAGATAGCCATATGTTTCCATTTCACGTAATGCGTCAATAGCAATGTTAGTAATTGTGTTTGTTTTACTATCATGCATTACTGCAATCACATGTAATGCTCTAATAGCTACATCTAATTGCTGACTTTTCATATGATTATCTGTTACACCTTCATATTCACGTTCTGCTTCATTCAATTGCTTCATTTTCCTCGGATTTCCTTTGCAATGTCAATTTCTTTTCTTCTTTGGCTATTGTATCGGCTATTTGTTTAGTCATATCCACTTGTATCGTATCTGTTATCATCTTTTTACTTGGCTTCATCTCTAATAAGTCCATAATGTAGTCATTTGCTTTTAAAAAGTTGTTTACATCGCCTTTTTGCTCAGCCATTTGCAATGCACGGATAATATTATCCAATGCGAACTCTTTATTAATGGCTTTATCTGTTAATAATTCTTTTATTTTCTTTTCTACCATACGTTTTGCTACTTTTTGTTTTAAAAATCTTCGTACTGTTGCGCTTGGTGTTTCTTGGTCAGGCCTATATATCTTACCAAGAGTATCATAGTTAATTTGTCCATTTTCAAACAACATTTGTGCATAAGCGGTAACAGTATCTTTAGCACGTTTTTTTCCAGATTCTTCAGCATCCCATGTCCTTTTGGGGTTAGTTTTGCTATATACTCCATATTGATGGTTTTCTAAAAAATTTATTTTGGAAAAACCACTGTCCCATCCTACACCACAAGTAAGTTTAACAAATGTTTTAACTTTTCCGTTCTTATCAGTGTAGTTTTTTCTGTCATAGCATTCAGCCACATACCCATCATCCGTTAATCCCCAATCCCCTACTTCAGCTTGTCGCCAATAAATATAATCAAGCTTTTTATCATGAGCTTGTTCTTTTGTATATACTGGATATTTACCAGTTTTTCCATTAATTCTTCTCTTAATCTGCACGTTTAGCTATATGTACATAGAGCTATATGGCCATATAGCTATATGGTTATATATATATCTATATGTATTAATCCCTACTCTTATCATTTGACTCTCTTACGCCTAAATTCTGCGAAATTATCTTGCTTATTATCTCATATTCAGCATCTAACTCATCTATCGCCCTTGATGCACTCTCTTGCATTTCACGATATTGATCTTCTGTCATAGTCTTCTTTTCCCACTCTTGTGTTTCCATATTAAACACTTCATACACCCTCTTAAACTGTTTTTTCATAATATGCTTTAACTTATATATGCTAAGTTACACATTATAACGTTTTAAAGTAATGATTTGTTTCAATACTCTTTCAAAATTGTAACAAGAATGGGAGTGGGGGGAACATATTACAAGTACCCCCCTTGTAATCAGGTTGCCCAGATCTATTTACGTTGAGTTGGTTCGTTAGAGTTGGATTGGTCATCGTTGTGTCAGTTCGCTGAGTTCGCTGGCGAACTGACCCGATGTCTTACCCACCCAATGCTACTCTTCGAGCATACCCATGTGTTCACTACATTCACACACCATGCTCATGATGAGTATCAATATAAATCCCTACAGTACTGTAACGTACTGTATGTCTTTATCTTCCTCTATGTATGGCACTTCTGCCTTAATTAAACATAGAGGTTTATTATGATTAACTATTTAAAGAACTCAACAATTTATTGGAACTTTATCAATTTCTGGAACATGCTTAAATGCAATCATGGATCAAAATATCTATATGAAATTGATCAAAGAATCCCAGAGAAAAGATGCACACAATGCGATGGTTATACTTGGGATCAAATGACAGACTTATACACCGATATTATGTCTGACTAAATAATATGGATTTGCCCTACTTCGGTAGGGCATTTCCTCTATGTATAATATTAACCAACTCACACAAGGAGTAAATCATGGGTAAACTAACCAAACTCATTAAAACTACTGGATGGATTACAGTAGGAATCACAGCTATTGCAGTTGAACAAACTGTCAAAGCTGGCAAACATATTCATAACGAAGTCAAATCTGGTAGACCACAAAATCTAGTCAGGAAACATTGCAAATCTATCAAAGATAAGATGTCTACTGCTGAACAACGTGGAGAGGCATTTCGTGATAAAATGCGTAAAGCATCTATGGAACAAAATCCAGACGAAGTTAACCATAAGTTTGAGACTATAAAGGAAATGTTTGGAGCTAGTGCAAGCAAAGCATAATAAAGATCCAATCATCTAGCCCCACTTCGGTGGGGCTTTTCCTCTATGTATAACAAAAGAGTCTTCATACATGTTAGACAGACTCGGGTTTTTTTGCCTTTTAGGTGTTTTTCCCCAACAAAAACAGAACAATAAAGACTAGACTCGGCAAGTCGAAGAATCAAAGGGCTGGTGTGTATAAAGACATACTAGTTATAGGCTGTCAGGCAAACGGACACCATTCTGTTCCCATTTTATAAGCGTAGACCTACGAATGAAACGGAGATGGATTAAGGCTTTATACTAAGTCAGCCCTCGTCTTAAAACTTCCTCTATGTATAACTAACAAGGAGTAATCAATGAATACTACTAAACAACTATGGAATAATCTTGTTATTATTCTAAAATACACAATCGTGTCTGTAATCTTTATCTACGGAACAGCTACAGTAATATTTATATTGGCTAGCTGTTCCTATACAATACCATCTAATAAAATTATGGACAGAGATAAATATGCACACGATTACAACCAAGAAATCACTATTTTTAATAACAAACAAAGTTTGTACTGTAAGAGTCATTACAGATGGGAAACAGTGAAAATGATTAACACTAAACACGGTGTAACATACATCGTAAGGAGTAAATAATGAGACATATAATCATAACAAACATTATTAACCAAATGGTAAAAAATGGTTTACCAAAAGATGAGGCACCAATATTTGAAGTTGAACATCTTTTATTGAAAGAATTGGATAAATTAAACGACAATGCTTTATTTCTGATCTACTATAATTTGAAGAAATAAAAGCTTCCTCTATGTATAAAGTCCTCCCGTAAAATTCCCCATAATTGGGTTGGGAGGCAAACTTTTAAATATTGGGAAAATTCCCAATTCCCAATTCCCAATTTTGAACATAACAAGGAGTAAACTAACCATGAGAGCAAATACTAAATCTTGGCTCAAAAGAACGGAACTAAAAAAACGTAAGGGAGGCAAACATGCCCCTTACAAATCTACTAGATTACAAGACAATACTAAAATTGCACATCTAAATACTGCAATTATTGGTAAAATGGGCGAAAATCGAGTAGAAAACCACTTACTTGAAAACGATTATCAAGTATTTAACCAATCTGCAGATACTTGGGGAATTGATCTTGTTTGTTTTAAGCCAAAGCTTTGGAAAAACGAATGGAAAGTCAATTTAATCACAGTACAAGTAAAATATCATACTATTGCCTACAATACTTCTTATGGAAAGTCATTGAAAGTCAATATTACTGAAAATTATGCAGATTGGATTGCAGTACCTATTGATCGTGGATTTATAGATGATTATGAACATATTATCTACTATCCTAACGAAAAGAAAGGCATCCGCCATGTAAGAGAATTTTCTTTCAAAGAGAAATATCTCGAATCAAAGTATAAAAACCAAAACCCACGCAGATGGGCTACAAATTGGTATAAGCTTCCAACACCAAAACCTCAATCTGGTTGGAATAAACTTATAAAATCACGCATATCTTGTGATTAATTACTGGAGGGTTGTGAAAACAAGTCCCAACCCTCACAGTTTCCTCTATTTTTGGATGCATGGTGCGTCCAATTACTAACCGTAAGAAAAGGAGTCAATTGTGACTAAATTAAAAGATCTATTAAAATCGTTTGCTGGTATAGCTAACAAAGCACCTGAAAGACCATATGAAAATGTATGGTTGCAGAAAAGCAAACAGATTGAAGATGGTAAATATGTAAACCTCAGTACAACCGTGGATCAAATGATAAACGATAAAACTGATGAGTATATTTACAATGTTTGGTCGGAATTATCAGAAGATGGATTGTCTGATTTTGACAATTTTGTAGAAACTGAACTTATTCCTAATGGTATGAGAACGCTTGAAAATACAGCTAAATTATCAACTGATCAGGGTTCTATACGATACATGATAGCACGACCAATAAATAACTAACTAATCAACATCATACAAAGGCACATGGGTACATCCTATGTGCCTTTTTTACGCTTCGCTACACTCAGCGGAACAGCTTTTTTTAAAAGGTGCTACGCTCAGTATTCTAAAATTCTGGACTGCTGAACAAGAAACAGATTGACTATAAGTGCAGTTATTAGTATATTTAAAGACCTTCGCAGGGGGAGTAAACAAGATTTGTAAAGCTGGTTTTTGCCAATGGACTGCAGAGCAACTGACTAATAAGGTAAGAGCCGTGAAAATCGGTAGACCAGCTTTATAACTTTAACAAGATTTTACTTATGGTTAGGTAGAACGAGCACGCTTGTACATAGGGAGCAGTATCTCTTATAACATTGAAAGCTCAACCATTTTTGGTATTGAGTAGCCCAATGTTATTTAGAATAATGATACTGCTTCCTTTATTTCTAATCATATGGAGGAAATATGAGCAATTATCAACAAATGTTTCAAGATGCGGTACGAGATACATTGTCAGAATTATACTGCATACATCATACTGATGTAGAATTACAAACTACCGAAGTAACAAGTACACAAAAAGTATCTTGGAGCGATGAACCAATAAAAGTATATCATGATATAGAATATTGTCCTGAATGTTTTAGACAATATGAAAAAGGCAAACGCTTTAAACATGATATAAAAACCAAACCGTTATTTACAAACATCAAAAGGAGCAAACATGCAACAACACAATAATCCAGATACTCACGTATTAAGAACAGATATAGAACAAATGAAATTAGATGGAGCACTTTCTACTTTAGGAAATTATTCAACTGATTTAAGTATGGTTAGCCAAAATCTTGACGAAATATGGAGTTTATTAAACAAGCTACAAGAAAATGTTAGGATTGTTAATGCAGAACTAATTAACACAACTAACAGATTAATTCAAAACGTACAAGAAATAGAGGACATTTTATGATAACAGAATCAGATATTACCTTTGATAATTTAGCAGAAAATGTGTTTCCACTTCTTGAAGAAGCAATTGATCGAGAAGCTGAACATATTATGGATGAATTTGGAATTAACCCAGAAACAATGGTAAAACTAATTGAAACTTGGTTGCAAGAGGCAAGTAAAAGTGGAAATTGGTACATAGAAAACAAGGAGCGACCATGATGAGTAAAGCAGGAACATTTGCTACAGTTGCAAAAGGTGCTAGTTATTTAGCACTTGCATTAAATCAAATGCTACGTTTAGCATCATCAGGTGCTAGATATGCTATTGATTCTTTTGCAGATAGAAGACGTTACAATATAGAACTACTTGTACAAGGTGCCACCATTGAAACTAAAGAAAATCAGTCTGGTGCACAACTAAGTAGAATTGTACGTATTATGGGAGAAGTTGGAGTAGACCAAGCAATTATCACAGATGTTAAAAAAGATAAATCATGATGATATTTTTGGACATACCAACTTGGATTGGAATCATTACATGGTTAGTGTTAATAAACCTAGCTGTAGTTGTATCAGCACATCTATGGCTATGGTTTATTAATAAACTATCAAAACAAAAAGGAATAAATCATGGGAAAAGTTAAAAGTTTTTACCACAATGAATTATTACTAGAACGTGAATCAGATATTTTACATCTTCAAAGTGAAAATAAAAGATTACATACAAAAATAGCTGAACTGCGTTTAGCTTTATTAAAAATACAATCTAGTGATTTTGACAACTTACATAAAGATCTATTAAAAAAGGCATTGCAAGATGGATAAAGCACGTACACCTGACAAAAGACCTGCTATAGCTTTTGATGATGCAGGAGAAGTTGGAATAATGCAAATAGCATTAAGAACATATAAAAATGATATGGACAAATGGAGAACTGACGGTGGTGGAGACGATTTTAAAAATAAAATCAATGGATTATTAGACGAATTAGAAAAAGTAATGAAAATGTTTAACAAAAAGGAGTAAACAATGATGATATTACACTGTGGTGGAAGAGCAGTAGAGTTCAATGAACTACAAGCAATTCCACTACCACAAGAAACAAGCACTTATACACCTGTAGCATTTAGTGATTTAATTACAAATGCAAAAAAAGTAGCAAGTGACTTACTAACAGGACATACATTCAAAGAAGGACATTATGCTTTGGCTGGTAAAGACCAAAGAATGTTCGCAGTATTGAACTATGAAGGAGATGATCCAGATATGGGAGTATCTCTGGGTATAAGATCCAGTTACGACAAATCTATGTCAAACGGATACTGTTTTGGAGCAAACATAACAGTTTGTGACAACATGGTATTTGCTGGAGACTTCACCATTATGCGTAAGCATACAAAAAACGTATTTGAAGATCTCAGAGATCAATTAGTGTCTACACTATATAACTTTCAGAGAAATTCAAAATTCCAAAATATAGTTGAAGATAAGAAAGTTATGCAAGAAACACATCTTACATCAGATAAAGCATATGAGTTTCTTGGCTTACTATTTGGACACAAAGTCTTGAAAGCAAGACAACTAACAACAGCAGTAAATTGCTGGAATAAACCACCATACCTTGAATTTGAAGGTAAAACTATGTGGGGATTGTATAATGCATGTACAGAGGCATTGAAAAGTACACCTCCTAATCATATTATACAAAAACACATAGAACTACATAACTTTGCAACAACTTAAAAGGAGCAATAAATGGTTAAAATACAACAAGGAGATGTACTATTTAAACAAATAGATCCATCTGAGTTTAAGCAACTGAAAAAAGAAGAATCCAGTAAACAATACACAAATTGGAAACTTACATCAGGACTTAAATCACCTGAAGTAACAAATGAACAAAATACTGATAATCAGTTAATACCAAACGATAAATGCACAGTGGCTTTAGGAGAAGCTACTGGACATCATCATCGTTTTGAAACAGCAACAAACAATGTTAGAATAACAGCATATAAAAATAGTTATCATTTTAACAGAAATAATCCACAAGTATGTGATTATGTTGCTATAGAAGGTGAAAAGGATGGATATGCTACATTAACACATGAAGAACACAATCCTATTCAAGTACCTACTGGATACTACAAAATCGATATTGTGAAAGAGTTTGATCACTTTTCACAATTAGAGAGGAGGGTAGTAGATTAATGGCATGGGCAAATTATGATCATAGAACTTGGTATCCAGAAAATAGAAACAAAGAACATGAATTAGCTGACTATATTCATGGATTTCAAACACTCAATAATAATGATATACATATGCTTAAGAGATACTTAAACGGATCACGATGGGTATTATTCTGGGGAAATAAAAAATATATCAATATAATAGCTGATGCATCAATTAATTACGGCACAAAGATGCCAAGTAATACAATTGGAGCGAAGATTAACATCAAAGATAATACATTAACTGTATATGATCTTGAGTTACTTCAAAGCGGAGCTAATGTTTTTTGTTATTCCTTTTCTGGTAGTGTAACTGTTAGATATCATTGGGGAACTAATGTGTTGTATCAAGGTACTAAGCATGAAATACCATCTGCAGAACCTTGTTCTGAATTAGACTCTAAGCATAAAGAAGATATTTATGCATGGTCAGGGATGAAATTTGACTTAGAGACTTATAAAGTGATAAACAAACCACCTAAAGAAGTAAAAGAAAAACTTAATAGATGGAAAGAAATCACTAGAATACAAAAAAATGCATCTGCCAGAGCAAGAAGAGCTAATCTAAGAGCATTTAAACGTTTAGATATATATCGTAATACTGGCAATATTAACGATATAGAAATGGAAGATGCTTTTAGACTCTTTAATGTATCTGAAAGACGTGAAGTCATTGATGCATTTGGCATGGATACAATTCTTGCAAACTGTGAATCTGAAGTATTAGATAAAGATACAGTAGACGATAGACCATACGAAGTAGTACGAGTGAAAGTAGAAGATAAAACAATGCCAGACGGATCACGTTGGTGTAATTATCTACGAATGGTAAATCCAAGTACATCTGAAATTCATTTTGAAGGTGTACCTAATACTCAAAATACAGTACAGAATGCACTAATGTGGAGAGATGGAGATAAAGAAACTTATGTGAAACCAATCGTGCTTACATAATTGTGAAGCAGTGTGGTTCCTCAGGGTTTGCTCCTCTAATTGTTGAACTCCGCATCGTTCAGCAAACTGCACTGCTTCCTTTAATTATAATTCGATCACCGATGAGCAAAGAAGGTAATATTGACTATATCTACACTGTCATACCTTTGCAAAAATGCTGGGCAGTAAATCCTGTGACGATAGGTTTGTCAGACTATAAACACACACGGTTAAAGAAGTGTTGCACTTCTAGGGGCTAGTCGAATTAAATATTGCAATCACTGACGGTGGGGACACTAGAGCGTATAAGGGTTACCCCTCGACCTCCCCACTAGACGTGTTAAGACTTATAAGAGAGGCTGGGATGGACTAGGCTAGAGCAAGATCGCAACTTGTCGTAAACATGGATATTATAGTCACCATGAACATCCCAGAAGATTTAATAATAAAAACAACAGGAGTTAGAATGAATAAATTCTACGAAATACTAAGAAATGAAGACTATAAACCATTTGTAGAAACAAAGGGTGGTGGTAATTTCTCAGCAGACTATGTATCTTGGGCAGTAATGCACGACTATTTGAAAAAGAACTTTCAATATGTTGAATACAAAATACATGAATACCAAATTACTAAAGACGGCACTACATTAACATTACCATATATGTTGCTACCAAATAGTACTGCAGTAGTAAAAGTTACTCTTACATTAGAAGATAATGATGGAGATAAACATCATCATGAAGAATGTTTAGCGGTACGTAACTTTAGAATGAGTGCAGAAACATCTCCAGATGCAGCACAAGTAGAAAACACCATTAGACGTTGTATAGCAAAAGCAGGCAGTATGCTAACTGGTTTTGGTATAGAACTATGGTTTGGAGAAGACATTAAAGATCTTGATTATAGACCAGAAACATTGAAAAATGGTCAAAAACCTAAAGAAGGTCATATAACAGTAGATCAAAATGTAAAATTAGATAGACTTAGCAGAGATCCTGTATTTAAAGGAACTGATACGTCTACTAAAGTAAAAACTTTAATTGACTCAAATCCAACAAAAGAAAAAGCACAAGATGCTATTGATAAGTTGGAGAAGAAAATTAAAGAACTAAGAAAAAAACAAAAGGAGGCAGCTTAGATGCCATACGAAAAAACAGCAACAGTCAAATCTGTAAAAATAGATTATGATGTTGAGAAACAATGGGGAAATTGGAACCCCACATTCGACATGTTTTTAACAGTAACTTATAATGATGGACAAGACTGGGATAATACGCTAGAAATCTATGGAAATGTAAAGAAAGATATAGATACTAACGAACAAAAGTCTTGGGGATCAGCATTTAAAGTAAAGAATTTCTTTGAATCAGTATTTAAAGAAAAGAATTTACTAATGAATGATGATTATACCATTCCAGATAAGTGGTGTGATACAGCAATTGGTAGAGAATTTATGGTATGCTCGTATAAAACTACAAAACTCAAGAAAAGCGGTAAGCATTTTTGGGATACATACAAAATTGTCGCTAGATCAGATGCATCACAAGGAACTTTGAAAGCTAAAGTTATGAAAGACGTACAAGATGGATGGATTAAAAACTATTTTACAGAAGATATGGATAAAGATATTGAAAAATCAAATGTAAAAGCAGATTTTGAATTGGATATTTAGCTATGAAGAAACCAACTGTGAAATTCATAATGAAAAAATGGCTTAGAAACCGATTAGATCATGGTATCGAAACTGTTGCTTCTCATGAAATTGAAACAAATTTGGTCAATTACGGGAAAGAGTATTGGGGGAAATTACACACCCCCAGTACTTACTCACGTGCTTGGAGAGACTTAAAAAGTGGAACTGAGCTAGATGATATAGATGTTTCAACTATTCAAGAAGTGAATAATAAAAGTGCGGAGACAACATGGAAACTAATAACTGGTGGGTAGAATATGCCACTACAAGTGTTAGCAATAGAAATCATCTGTGTAAAGTAAACGATTTTCCTGCAATAGCAGCACAACATCAAAATTTAGAAATATACAGAAGTATGTTTCTATATCATGAAGATATTGTTGGCTTTGTTGCTGAAAATAGTACTGTTACTGGTTTTAATGGATTACAATCAGTAGATAAACTTGTTATTGACATTGATTATATAAAAAATGATAATAACATGGGAAACGAAACAAAACTAAAAGTTTTAGACGTTATTGATAAAATGGAGAAACTACTTATAGAACCAGAACATTATAATATCTGGTTTTCTGGTAAGGGTTTTCACATACATCTTGGTAACGTCTACGGTTTTGAAGATTCTAATCAAGTTGCTAAACAAGTAAGAGCAACCATGCAACGTGACTTTGGAGAGCATATAGATATTATATATGATAGCAGAAGATTAATACGTGCAGGACATTCTTATCATAAAAGCTCTAAGTTGTATAAAATTCCTATTTCTTACACAGAATTATCTGAGTTAGACTATATGGACATTACAGAATTAGCACAGCAGATTAGAACCGACTACAAACCACATAAAATCAAACAAATAAAAGTTGTTGGCTTAGATCCAATGGATATGAGTCGCAAAAACATCGCAGAAGTACGTAAAGTATTTGACAATGCTAAAGGTATCTCTACAAGATATATTACATGTGTACAGCATATTTATAACGCTGGCTATGTGCCAAATAATAGACATAAACATTTATTGGCATTAACTAGCATTTGGCGTAAAAAATATGCATTTGATAAAGTAGCATGTGATCATCTTGCAAGAGCATATATGGCACAAATGGATAATCCATTAGATCCAGTTGAAGTTAGTAGAATTGTAAGTGATGCTTTTAAAAATGATTATAATTATGGATGTAGTCACCCAGTACTACAACCTTATTGCGATAGTAAGTGTCTATTGTATAAATATAAGAATCTTGATGAAGAAACAAACATACTTAATGCTGAACAAATGGTTAATAAATTGATAGAGCATTACACATCAGACTTCACAGATAGATCTTTTGATTTACAACAGATATTCCCGTTTATGCCTAAAAAGCATTTATTTACCTCTGGACAGCTTATTACGCTAATAGGCGATACAGGGTTAGGTAAAACAGCTTTTATTAGTTATTTGATCACACAACTACCTAAGATAAAAATATTATTCTTATCATTGGAAGTAGATGATCTAACTATGTCAAGACGATTCTTACAAGCAGCAATGAGAAAAACAAAACAGGAAATCATAAGCATAATAGAAAGTGGAGATATTGACATTATAGAAAAAGCAAGAAAATCTATAGACAATATCCAACTGGAAACCATTAGTCCTGATATACAGGAACTGGCTAGTTATGTTGCAGAAACTGAAGCAAAAATAGTTGTAGTAGATACTATTGACAGAGTACCAGCTAAGTATGCTGGTAAAGATGATTTTGCTAGACAAGAAGTAATTGCAAATGGTTTAAAAGATTTAGCAATGAAAGAAGATGTTATTGTATTAGCAGTACATCATATTTCTAAATCAGCATCTTACAATTTCAAAGAAACAAATACATTGGATGTGCATAGTGGTAAAGGCAATAGTGCCATAGAACAAAAATCAGACCAGTATATTGCATTCCAAGGTAAGGAATTAAGTAAAGCTAGAGTAGTTAAATCTTTAAAAGCAAGAGATGAGTCAAAGTTTGAATTGCTTCTCAATTACAATTGGGATACTTTCACCTTTGATAAAAGAAACTAATAGATAGGGCACGGATTCCTTTATTTGTGCCCTATTACCACATACCGAGGAGGCCAGAATGGCTATAATAGAAATTCATTTAAAAAATGATCAATTATACAAAGTAGAAGGTCAGAATGCTATTGTATATGTACATGATCATGATATAGGTGAAGTAACAACAATGACATTTCATAAACAGGAAACATTTAATGAAAACTGGAAGCAGCATAAACCTATTGGGATTTCCTTTGATAACGAGGATATTGATCCAAGGCAAAGAAAGGACAGCATGGACAGTGATACTATTTAAACTATTAAAAATATCAATAGGATATTCAACATTAGGTGGAGATAGTATTCAAGTAAGTATTGGTATAACTAAATTAGAAATATTTACATCATTTACTATTAAGAAAGGATGGTTTGCATGAAAATACCAAAAGCGAACATACAATCACAAATGACTCAAAAGTTAATACACTTATTAAGTGAGTTAGAAATAACAAACAGACAATGCATGAATAGCGATGGTAAAAAATACTTAGATGACATTTGGAAATTATTAGGACAACCAACATATCAAGAAATTATAACTGCAAAAGAAAAGGCATTGCCTAATCTTGAGGAGGAAGAATGAGTGGTAAAGCTCCTAAACAAAAAGGAAATAGAATTGAACGAGAATGCGTAAATCTTGCAAAAGGATACGGTTTTGAATCAAAACGTGCTTGGGGATCTGATGGAAGATCCCTAGGCTGGCATGAAGAAGTAGATATGGTTATAGAACTACCTTTAAAATGGAAAGGACTAGATCAACCATTTAAGTTTCAAGTCAAAGGTCGTAAAAAAATTGGAGATCTATATAAACCATGCGATGAAGTATACGGACAAATTCTCAAAGAAGATCGTAAAGAAGCATTGGTAACTATACGATACAAAGACTTGTTAGATCTCTTTAAGAGATTAACAGGATAACCCTCTTTGTCTGAACATTGGCTATATGCCATAGGAAAAGAGAGAAAGAGGATGACAAATAGAATAGGGGACAGGTTGGCGTTTGTCCCCTATTCAAAAAAAGGAGATAAGATGCCTACGCCTTTCATGTGTCACGATTGTGACACTCCAACAATGAATAAAGATGGGATATGTGACGATTGTGAGAAGATAAAATTTTACTATACAGATAATTGGTTTATAGCAGATAAGGCAGGATCTAAAGGCTTTGACGGAACAAAAGGAGACGCAAAGCGTGCAGATGAAAAAATAAAATTTTGCAAACAATGTAAACTATGTTGGGAACATGATTATAATGCTAGTAAAACTTCTAATAATAGATTATTAAATAGATTAGTATATATATATTATGAAGATTTTCCAACATATGGTAAAATAGAAGAAACATGTCCAAGGTGTATTAAAAAAAAATAAATAAAGGATAACTATTATGAGATATTGGTTACAATCATTACAAGAAAATGGCTTTGATGTTTTTATTGTAGTTTATCTAGCACTATTATTTATTGGCTATCACTATTTAATGAGATGGTTTATAAATAATAAACTTGATGAACTATACAGGAAACTAAAATGACAGCAAAGGAATACGAACAATTCAGAGAAATTTTTCTCCATCGAACTTTAAAATTGTCCGATGAAAAACGAATTGAATATACTGAAGGAAATCATAAAGATAATGTACTATGGAATTTTGAAACTATTGGAAAAGAACTAGGATTAGATCCTATACAGGTATTATCAGTTTATTTACATAAACATATATCTAGTCTTAGAAACTTTTTCAAAGATGGCAAAGAACACTCTGAACCTATTGAAGGAAGAGTAAGTGATATTATAAATTATTTACTACTAATGTTAGCTATGAGAGAAAAATATAAACACAAAGGTGTCCAAAACGATCCTGAGTGTTAAATAATAAAGCAAGGGGAGGTAAATTGGTAACGCCTAATGTTCGGACTTAAAATCCAAATCCTATCGGTAGGTACCTTCCCTTCGCTTTAAAAGATATAGCACAAGTCAGACATAATGAATTGGAAATTTCATTCAGACTTAATCCAAAACCGTTTGGCTTGTGCTGTAATTTTTAAACGTCTAAGTACTCTTCTATTTCAGCTAATTGCATTCGTTGTTTTTTAGCCCTCTCAATCCTACTTTTCATTTGATTGTAAGGAATCCTAAAGAGTATCTCTGGTGCTCTTTCTATGCCCCTAAATGGTCTATCATCCGCTAATTGTTTTATTTGTCGTACACCACGACCAAATGGAAACATAGTATATACAGTATAATTAGTAAAATCTTCATATTGTCCTGTTAATAACTCACCAAAAGCCTCTGGTACTCTAGCTATAGGTGGCTTGAGTACATTAAGTGGGCCAAGCTTTGAGCCAAAGAACGCCATTTCTTTTTCACGCTTATCACCAAAGGTATAATCAGCTAAAGCTTGAACCCAATCCCAAGGCGGAGGCAATGTAGTATCAAACAGACTAAACATGAATGCACCGCCCAATGCATACATCATCATGTCTATAGCAAAAGTGTCTTTAAATCTTTCATAAGATTCGCTACCCTCTTTAAATCCATTTAACTTTGCTTGTCTATAAAATTCTTTACGCATACGTACACTATTAAATACAAATAACTTAAACCTACCTAAAACTTTACCCATAGAAGTTCTCATAAATGCAGGTCTATGAGCATTTTGATATAAAAACTGTGTCATTTCTATACCACGCTCAGCTCTTTCAAATACATATTGATCAGCTAAAGATAAATCTTTACCAGCTCCTTTAAAACTTTCAACAGCTTGCAAACCATGAGCAATGAAAGCATTTAAACGATTTACTCGTTCAGATTGCTTCATAAGATAGCCACCTGTTTTCATCATGAAATCTGTTATTCCATAACGCTTTACGACTTCCATAACGTTTTCGTCACGATTACCTTTTTTACTTGTAGCTGCTTTTATAAAATCTCTTTGAAAATCTTTAATATTAACTCCAGCTTTTTTTAATCCACTGGATAAAGTCTCATTATATTCAAATTCATTTTTAATAAAATTATTGATAACACCACGCTCTTCTAAATAAGTTAGCAATTCTTTTCTATTGGTTACTTTTGTACCATCTAATAATTTTAATACAGCATTACCCTTAGCATCGCTTAGTAAAGCATCATAAACACGCTTATTGCTAAAAGAGTTAGCATAATTTCTAGCACCTGCGCTACCAATTGTCATAGTAGCACCACCAAATATATTTGTTGTCCATGTGCCCGTATTTGCCAGTAAAGTTAATAACTCATACTGAGCCTCCATTCTTCCGAGATTGTGGATTGTACGGCTAAAATACTCCTTTCTAGCTACAGGATCTTTTGGTATTGCTTTATTATTAAAAAAAGGTATGCTTCTTTTCTTACCCAATTTACTTTGATACATTTTTTCAAGCTTATTTATAATCGCTTGATCAGATGTACCATACCATAAATTCTTTTTATTTAAATGTAACAACTGCCTACCTTGAGGTGTTGCCATTCTATCACTTAAAAATGATTGATGTCCTAATGAATCTCTAGCATATAGTCTTATATAATCAGCCCAGACATCTAAATAATTTTTGTATCTAAGAATGTTTGGTATTCCACCAGATTCTATTGAAGAATCTTTAATTCCTTTATACAAATCTTTAAAAACTTTTTCTTCATGCTTAGTAGGCTTATAATCTTTGTTATTTTTCATCATAAGGTCTATTTCATTTTGAGTTTTTAATTTCTTTAGATTTTTATGATATCCATTAATAACATTGTTTTGATAATCCATAATAATATCATATGATCTTTTATATGGTAATCCTCTTCTCCAGTCTTGTTTTCTTTCAAAAACATCTGCACGAAGATTATCAAATTTAGGGTCTGCTGTTCTTTTCATAGGTGCTTTATGATCAATACTTAATACTTCGTTGGCATTAATAAATTCATTATCTGCTTGCATAAGCCTAGCAGCTTCTTCACGCTGCTCTTTGGGTAAACTAGCAACATACTTAGCTTGTTCTACGAGCAATCCTTCAGGAGCATTATTAAAAGAATGATGCATATATCTAGTATAATCTTGAGGATGAAATATTCTAGGTGGATTATTAGCACGTGCTTTAGCACGGTATTCAACTTCATTAATAACCTTACCATCTTTTTTAGCTTTAGCTTTAGCTATGCGTAAAGATTTTTCTAAATTCATTTCAAATTGATACCTTAGTACTCCTTCTATTCCTACCTTCCTAATAAGGTCTTGTGATTGATTTCTAGCATTTAATACTTTGTCATTAAACAGTTTGAAATCAAGTTTGCCATTCTTATCATACTTGATAAACTCATTAACCTTACCATATTGTTTGTCTTTATCTATTGTTTCCCAATTAAAACGATTTCCATCAATATCTTTTGTGGTAAGCCATGAGTTTTCCATCTTCTTCCAAAACTTTGTCATCTCTGCATCAAGTTCTTGAAACTTTTTAACATCAATCCTTTTGTCTAAACTTTCAATTCTTCGACTTACAAAAACATTACCAGACTTATCAATTCCCTCTCTAAAAAGAAAAAGGTTTTCCATGTAAATCTTTTTTTCAGTCCTAGAAAGTGTATTCATAATAGAATCTAATTTGGTAGTATCTAAATTCATTCTACCTTGATATAAATCAATACTTGCTTGAATTTTATTAAAATAATTAGCAATATTCCCAATTGGAGACATAATAACCTTAATGTCACGCTTAACTATACCTTTACTTGTTTGCACTGGTACATTTATTATTTTACGATAGCCACCAAATAAATTCATTTTTTCCATTTTCTCACCAACAGTTAATGGATGGGTATAATATTCAGCAAGTTTTAATTCCATATTTTTATTAGTATTTATACTATCCATGTACCTATTAATAAATTTTATATCTTGCAATTTAATAGTTGTTGCATCTCTAGGAACTCCATTGCCTTTCTGGGCTTGGTTTAAAGTAAAACCAGTATACCATTCATTAAAATCTCTAGACATTATAGAGTTATTCTTTAATGTATTTTGAAACTTACGTATCTCACGTACATCTGATTCAAACAATGCTAAATTTTCTAATCTTTTATCTAGTATAGCTTTATTGATATCATTAGACAATTTCTTCTCTTTAACTAATGGAGAGTCTTTAAGAATCTGTTTTACATCAGCTTCTTTTATTTCAATAGAGAATTTATCAGCCTTAACTCTATCATAAATCTTATCCATATGCTGATAGAAATTTCTTTTAGCTTGCATAGGGATCATATTAGATCCATGTATAGACTTATAATATTGAGGTTGGTTCTTACCTTGCGAAGTCAAAGCTTTAATAGGACTCAATAACCAATAATGAAAATAGTCTTGTAACATACCTTCAGGTAGTTTTTGATTTACTTCCATTTCAGCTAAACCTTTACGAGTACTATGTATTAATTTATCAAGATCAGCATTAGTAACATTGTCTCTAGCTTTGTCTTTACCTAGCTTAGCAGCTAATTCTTTTACTTTATATGCTCTTTTTTTAATTTGAGGAATCAATTCTTGAACTGCATTAACAGAGCGTCCTTGTTTTGTAATTTCATTATGCATCTTAACATATTGATCTGTTAATAATTCTATTGTAGTATATTGCCCTATTTCTTTAGCTATAAAATGCAAAGCTCTTTCTGGATCTGGTGTTATATCTACTATTGTACCATCTCTTTTCTTCCATTTACCAGTAAATAAACCTTCAATATATTCTGGGCTAGCAAATGATAATTCCTCTGCAATTATTTTATAAAAATCACCAAGCTGTTTTTCTACCTTCTTGCTTCGCCATACCATTTTTTGAGCTTTTTTATCCCACCTCATTAAACCTTTAGGAGTAAGCATATGAGGATACAATTTAGCATGTACATCTTGCAGATCTTTAAATTGATAATTATCGTAAATAAATCCTTTCTCATTTAATAATTTTATTAATTGAGCAGATGCTATATCCGTTCCTTTTTGATTAGATAATTTATTATTAATTAAATCAACATTTTTCAATACTTCAAAAATATTAGGAGAATATTGTTCACCGTCAACATTATATTCTTTATGATGTGGTTTTATAACACGAACTGATTCTTTTATAGAATGCAATGCAGTATTTTCAATTTCTTTTTTAAATTGTTTATAGCTACTAATTGTTTTACCATTTTTAGTCATTGTAAAAATAGAATTAGAAAGCATATCTCTAAATTTATTATATTTAATAAGGTTAGGATCACTACTAGCATCTGCTGAAACATTAACAACCTTAGTACCTAAATCTAAAAAATGCCTATGCGCACTAACTCCTTTATAAGGAGAGTTCTTTTTTAAAGTTACCTTTACATTGTTAGGTAAATTAATAGAGCCTCCATTTGCCTCAATATAATCATACATATTTTGCATTTCTACTTTAGCAGATAATCCAAATCCTAAACCACCTTGCCCTGTGCTAGAATTTTTAGCTACTTGAAATCTAAAAGATGGAGAAAACATCATTGTTTTATTTTCTGTAAAATCTTTAACCTTTACGCTATTAGGATCCCCTTCTTGAAATAATTTATCTAATTCTTTTGAATATTCAGATGGTTCACCTTTCTTATTAAACCAATGCTTTCTTTCGTTAGCATTTTTTTTATAATGTTTAACAAGCTTTTCAGGCATACCTTGAAATATCTTTATACTATCAATATCCTTGTCGGCTCCTCCAAGATAGGTATTATCTTTATGGTGCGTAAATGATCCAGTTCCTTTTTGATTCGTAAATCCTCTAAAACGCAATGCACGTGTTCCAGAGATAGAATCAGCAGGAGTACGAATAGCAAGCATTGTAAAAAATTTATCCCACTCTTTTTGAGTTTTCTTGCCAATCTTTTTGGGCATGGGTTGTTTCCCAGTATAAAACTGCCAAGCCTCGCCAAGAGTGAATGGACTTCCATTGTCCTTGTATCGTTCACCGAACAATACCACAGGCATTTTGCGAAAACCGTTGTCAAGATAAATATCTCCTTCTTGCAATAACAAAGATCTGTAATCTTTTATGTTTTGCTTTTTAGCTTTTTGCTTTACTTCTTTTACATAATTAGGATCTATTTCAGCATAGTTTAACATATCCTGAGTAAATCCTTTTAAGATAGATTTGCCACCTGTTTCAATATGTGGATTAGCAAATGTTTTTAATACATACTTGCGTAACGCATTGAAATAATTCTTTTGATTAAAAGCCATACTATGCTTAGCTACAAACGTTCCACGCAAAGCTTCAGCTAATACTCTATTAGTATCATGGAATTGAGCATATGCAGCGTCTGAATCAAATTCAAAAGATTCATGCATAGCCTTATTTAATTCTCCATCTAGCTCTAGTTTCATTAATCTATCAGATATAAGCTTACCCATAGGTGTATCAGCTTTATTTAATAATGTATCTATAACAAACTCAAATGGTAATTCTTCTAGTCGAATATTTTCATTTTTATATTTCTGAGCAAATGCATCTATATCATTATTCTTCTGAAAATCTTTTACAAGGTCTCTACCTTTTTGAGTACCTTCTAAAGATGGCTTAACAACATTCTCTATATACTCTTTAGAATATCCTTTAGCTTGTTGATTGTTAGCCTGTCCCCAATACTGAATAGGTAAAGAAGCTCCTTTAGTATCTTTAAAAGTATTCTCATAAGTACCAGAACTTATCTGTAATGTTTCGATAGGAATCTCTAAAACATTTAATTTATCTGATTTATAATTACCCTTTTCATATGTCAAATTACTTAATTGATTAGCACCTCTAAGCTTTGCAGAACTTTCATATACAACTCCATGTATATTATTAGCCATCATCCATTCATTTAAAGCTGGAAAAGCTTCTTGTCCATTAGACTTGGTAGCAAAAAAACCATTCGTTGTTTTAGCAGCTATAACTGGTTTGCTGTGTCCAGTCATACTAACAGTTCTACCCATTGCTTTACTTTGAGCGTCAATAAAATCAGATCTAAATTGTATAGCACCATCTGTATTTGACTTTAGACCTACATCATTAACAACAATAATATTAAATTTTTCACCATTGGACGTCCCCTCTACGTTTTCAAAACTTTGCTTAACCATAGGAGTAAATCTATTTGCAAACAAAGTCATCCTTTTATTTAAATCAGCAACGCTCTTACCATAATTTCCTGCTGGATCAATCAATGCCCATGCTTTATCAACTGGCAAATTATTCATCTCAGCCATGTTAACTATATTAGAAATCCATTTTCTTTCATGTAGCTTTTCAACTGCTGGGGTATCACCAAATATTTCTTTCTCTAACTCAAGAGACCTCTTATAAGAATTTTCTACATTCTCTCTAAGCTCCACATTAGATAGAATATCAAACGTATTTTCTAATGTAATTGTATCATCTCTAAATCTACTGGTCATTACATAGTCTTTGTCTTTAACGCCATGTACTATGTATCTACCGTTTTCAGCTAATTTACTTTGCAATATCCCAAGATCTTTTTGCTGTAGCTTATAAACTATTTCACCTTCTTTGTTTAAACTTTGTTCCATAATTTTAAACGCTTCTGGTTCAAAAGATTTTGTTTTAGGATTGTAAGACTCTTTTACCATGTGAGTCATAAGTTGAAACTGTGCTTCAGGTACTAAATATGTAGCTGGCATTATATCAAACTTTTCACCAACAGTAGCTTCACCAATTTTTTCTTTTGTAATAACACGATATTCTGCAGTTTTACCACCTGCGGTTAATGTTACCAGATCCATATTTTGTGGTTTTTGCATTCTTGTTCTAAACCAACCACGTAATTGAGATTCTTGTCCAGCTACAGCTTTCTCTCCTAACTCAGACCTAATAGATCTCATAAATAATTCTACATTAGGCATATCATTTTCTATAGAACGTTGAGCAATAATATCAATGGTGCTACCAACTTCTTTTGTTGTCCCTAATTTTTGAGATACGCTTCTAATATTATTTGATATGTCTTTTATATTAAACTGTTCTTTTTCTGCTGGATCAGTTTTATCCATCCTTTGATCATTAACTATTGCATTGGTAATTACAATAGCATCATTTAATGGATTCTGTATTTTATATAATTCAGATGCTTTCGTTCTATAAAAATCATGAATATTATTTTCTGTAACATCTATATCATTTTCTTTTAGGTATCTTTCAGCAATTTTGCGCCATTTGCTAGTAGGAAATCTTTTTTCTATATAATGCAATGCAGCCCCCGTGCTGCCACCTAGCCCTTCAGAGTTCATCACTTTAGTCATAGGATGATCTCGAATTATAAATTCTTTCGCATCTTTACTTACATTATTCCATTCTTTAGATTTTTCTGGTCTAAATATTTCTGATGGATCACGGTTTACATTAATCCATTTCGCAGCTTCCGTCTCTCTAGCAGGGCGAGTATTATACCCAAAAAATCCACCTAGTAAATATTCATATATCTGCATTTCAGTAGGATCATTTCTTAGTGTAGATGGTATACCCATAAATGCACTAGCTACACCAGCTCGTAATAATTTATTAGCTTGTTCTACTTGTTGAGGAGTACCTTTATATAAATTACCTACGGATACAAAATTACCAATACCACCAAAGGCTCCACCAGCAATGGCTCCTCCAATATAAGAATCAACAATAGCATCTTTACCCTTCCATACATTACTTATAGCACTAGCGGATGCTAAGCCCAAAGCTTCTTCTGTTATTGCCCTAGTACGTGCTCCGTGTTTTAAAAAATCTAATGATTCAGCTCCTGTTTTAGTAAGAGTTTTATCAAATAAAAATTTAGTACCTCTAGAAAATTTCATTGGTACAGAGACAGCATCTAAAGCATCTATTCCATCTAAGACAGCAGATGTGAATCTACCTTTAACAATATCTTTTGTTTCTTTACCTGTAACTTTAGACGCAAGCTTAACTGCGCCCATCACAGGAGCTTTTAATATTGCAGGTGCAAAACCAGCAAGATGGCCAAGCTGTCTAAAAATAGCTTCACCTGTATTGCGAGGCTCTTTAGGAATAAGATCAAAAGTAGTAAGCCCTTCAACAAAACCAGCTTGTGCTTGTTGCAAACCACGCTGTAGGGAAAAATCACTTTGTCTTCTTTTAAACTCTATTTGATTATCTGCAGCAAGACGTTCCAGTTCATCTAACTGGTCGTCATTAAACATCATTGGATTTGCTCTATATGTCCGAATCAGATTCTGGACTTTTAAGGCATCATAATATGAAGGCATTAGTTACCGAATAAATATTCTAAAAAATTACTGGGTTGTTTATCTATTCTATCGCTTTTCATTGGATAAGATATTTCACCAGAACTAGCCCTTGATAGACTATCACTTAAACTAGGAGGCATGCCAGCCAAAGAAGGTTCTTCTATGTATTTATCATAGTGATATTGACTGAATTGAGGATGTTGATCTCCTTCTATTATATCAGAATAAACATAAACACCTTTATCGATAAAGCCTTTATCCATTCCAAACTCTTTATCGTATTGTTTTGCTGTTTTATACTTACCTCCACCTAGCCAAGATGGCAAAGCCCCTTTGAATACACTTTTATCCAACTTATCAAGTAAACTTAAAGGTGCCCTTTCATCTAGTTGCTCATGGCTCATTAGTTGATGAAAACCTTCATGCCCTAATGTTCCAGCATCATGAACAGGATTCAAAAAAATGCGAGATGTATCACCTTCTGCAGATGCAGGACTATAAAAACCTTGAGTATTTGAAGCACTTATTCTTGTGTTAGGATTAGACCATTTAGCAGCGGCATTAAAAGCTTCGGCTGTTGGCATTCTATATGCTTTTAACGTGCCCTGTTCAATGGCTTTGTTGACATCTAACGTTGAACCACCCACCCCAGTTTGCTGTAGGTATTGATCAAAAGCAGGTGCGCTTTGTCTCATCACCCTACCAAAAAAAGATGGTTCTATTTCATACTGATGATAGCCAGTTTTAGGTGGCATTAGTAGTAACCTACATTACCAACGGATCTATCAAAAAATGAATCTATATAAGGATTAACTCTTCGTCCCATACGTCCTCTTACATTAGCCAGTGCACGATCTGCACCAGTCATATCACGAAATGTTTTGCCAGCGTCTACAACTTTACCACCAGCCCTTCTAGCAGCATCGCTTCTAAAAAGACCTCTAGCACCTTTATAAGCACCAGTTACTCCACCTGCAAGGCCAAGTAAACTACCTGCACCACTCGCTATGGCATCTATGGCTGTCTCACCATATACATCCTGACCACGTGAATGAGGTTCCCATGAATCTGGTAATAAACCAAAAGTTGCCATTTCGCCAGCACCATAAAGGAATTTTCTTAAAGGCTTTCTTTCACGCTCAAAAGGCATTCCTAGTTGTCTTGTAAGACTAGCAATAACTTCAGCTTCTTCGTCTGAAAAAGAATTAGGATCACGATAATAATCATTTATTAGTTTCATTAAATCATCAGGGTTCATAATATCTCCTATTTTATCTGCGGTTGTAATTTTGTAGCATCATATTTTGTAATAAATTTTGACTTCCAAAAGTTCTCATATAAGGTTGTAATTGAGAGATGTCTATATTGGGATCATCAAAATCGTCTATATTTTTTCTATAATCAAAAGCCTCACCTGATTCTCTGTTAATTCTCTCCTCTCTACTTTCTGTAAAGGGAGTCTTATCAACAATCCATTGTGCCATTCGATAAGGTAGAGATCCACCCGAACCAGATTGTGCCATCCTTACTTTCTTTGCTTCCTCTTCTTGCCTGCTTTTAATATTGCCACGTAATGCTTCATTGATAGCAGTTTTTGTAGCTTGATCTTGAGAAAACAACTTTTGCATATTAGCAGACTCTGTTTCTGCTATTTTTAATCTTCTATCTGTTGCCTCTTTTTGATTTCTAATTCTAACTGCGTCTAGTAAACTTGTAGCTGAATCATATCCAGTATATCGTTGTTGCATTTGGGGTACATAATAACTCATATTAACTCCTTAACCGAACATACCAAACATGCCACCTAACAATCCCATATTGTTATTCATCCATGCTTGATTAGCGTTTTGATTTTGTACATCTGCATTATATTTAGCCATATCAAGATATTGTTGATATTGATTCTGACCTTGTACATTAAATTGTTGATTGGCAAGTCTTCTTGCGTCAATATCACTTCTAATACCTGCAGCTTGAGTAGCAAGACCACCAGCCGCTTGAGCAGCTTGAGATGCCATTCCTCCAAATTGACCAGCACCTGCTAAAGATCCTTGCTGTATACCTAATATACCTTGATGTACTGATTCATTTCCTCTATTTTGAGCTGCTGCACTAAGCAGTCCGCCCATTCCTCCGCCACCCATACCTCTTTGAGCAAGTAAAGCATTTTGGTTTGATACAGTTTGAGCTGTGGTATCACCCACCTGTTCTCTTAATTGACCATATTGAGATCTATTATATGCTGAATTAGGATCCAGCATTTGATCATATTGGCTCATAAATTTATCACCATATTGATCTAATGTTTTAGCCCTATTGCCTATACCACTAATAGATCGTAATAAATCTGGATCCGCTCTATAGGGATCTGTACTTTGGAAATTGTCCATAGATCCTGTGAATCCTATATCTTCTGGTCTGTTAAGATAGTTTAATAAACCACCTGCTGCTCCTAGTCCTATCATCCAAGGGTTCATATTGCTTCCTCCATATGTTGTTACTGGTGAAAATTGTAAAGGGTTTGTTTTAGAACCTGAAGCTCCTGCTGCTGGATTCGCACTTCCCCAATTTAAAAATTTTGTCCAATCGGCTTTTCTTATATTTTGACTCACGATTTCTCCTTAAAACTCATAGCTACAAATGCCCATCCCTCATCTGTCCTTCCTTGTATTTCATAAGTACCATTTGCTTCTTTAGCTAATCTTATATCTCCTGACTTTCCCTGATATCCCTTCTTTTCTTCAGACGTACTACCTTGATTTACTGCATTAATAATTTCATTTAAATCATCATAGATAGTAGAAATGATTCTGTCCATTTGAGGATCGTCTGTTTTAGGTGCTCTTTTTTTAGATATACTCATTATTGTTCCGCTGTAACTATTTTACGTCTATAAACAGTACCAAGAGCATCTACCTCTCCTGTTTGTCCAGCCAAAAACCAGCGTAAATATTTACCACTTTTTGTATCGATCACAAAAGTATTTAATGTTCCACTTTCTGTAACATTACTACCATCTACTTTTAAATATATACCAGAAGTAGTATTACCCAATGTTCCACTAGGACTTCCTGTTACATGAAAATCATTAAACCTTTTTATTTGAGTATCCTGCCCTAGTGTAATTTTTTTACTTTGCCAATCCCATTTTCTTTGGTTAGACTCATCTTCCCATAAATACCACCATCTATTATTAGAAGAAATATTTATCTCTCCATTTTTACCTACAATAACATCAGTTGGTTCTGATGTTAAAATTGATGAGCCATTTAATTCACCCCACTCCCATAAATCCCATCTTCTTTTAATAGTATTAAAAGACCAAATTCTATATTTACCATCACTTGCTTTAAAAAACACTAAGAAACTTTTATATTTATTATAAAAACGAATAATAGGATTCCAATCCTTATCTATTGTATGCCATGCATAAGAATCACTTAGATTGCCATTAATGTTAATTGATATAGGTTGGGCTTGTTTTCCATTATGTAAATATACATTATTTCTATCTGCAAAGCACATTCCATAATCTGTAACAGAAATTGATCGTTGTGAAAAACAACCAACGCCTTCTAATACATCTTCAATATATAAATTATTAGGCTCTATCCTATAGGTATTGTTTTCATCAAATATATATATCCTACCATTGAAAGAAGTCATTGCTGTAGGATATGTAGGTAATACAAGAAAATCTTGCGCCCAATTGAACTGATCAAAATTATATGGACGAGATTTAAATAAATAGTTACCAGCATCGTCTATATCTTCATGGCTACATCTAGCAACAAATAATTGATTATTTAAAGATGTAGATATACCATAATTAGGAATTGTATTTTTAATTACCTCATTTAAACCAGTACGTGCCTCATATGAACTGGTAGCTTTTCCATTATCTAAATACTCTCTAGTTCTTATATCACCCCAAGCTGGAGCTAGACTACCATTTTCATCACTACTAGATGATGTAAAAGAACTATCCATTTTAAGACTTGTGACCAGTCTATAAAAACCATCTGCACCTTGTGCTCCTGAGTTTGTAGAAGATGCAGAGTAAATATTAAGATGCGACACCCTAGGACTTAAACTAGAGAGATTATGTACATTTATATCCAATCGCAATCTTTTAGTTGCTGCAGAAATGGGATGTAAAAAAACATTACTTAATGGAGACTCTTGATATCCATCATAAGTGTAAGACATTTTATAGAATATTTTACTTGTATCTGCAGGCCAGATAGCATCTGTTCCAGTTTCTGAAAATCCTACAGATAAATCTGCTTCATTAAAATATGTAACTGCAGTAGAGCTTCCATCAGCAGCAGTTGCTACAGATCGTATTAATTGATGTTTATTGGTGTCTAAACCTTTGCTTCCTCTAGCGATATATACAGTAGAGCCTGTGCCATCATCAACTGCTGTAATACACGCAGAGCGCATTTCGTAATCAGGATGGTCATTATTATCTAGAGATATACTTCCTTCAAAAGCATCATCTGCTGACCAAACATAATCTGTACCAGCTTGTAATGCGATCTGTGTCTTTATCATGTCAGAATCAGAATCACTATCATGAAATGTAACTCCCGTTGCTGATCCAGACACACCATCGTAAGACGCTGAAGAAATCACTTTATTTAAATAATCTGTAGTGGCAGAGCCCCAAGATATTCTTCTTATTTTGGCAGAATTTTGATCATCTCCAGTTGATACATCAATAGGATTCTGTGTATATGATCCACTATTTTGCCATTTTGTATCATGAAAAATATATAATAAAGGATACAGACCATCAGATGCAGCTGAATTTCTTAAAGCAGCATAGCCATTAGTGCTTCCATTATTCCAATATATACTAAGTGGGCCAGATGAACCATCATCAATATGTATTGAGCAGACAAAACCAACAGCCGCTCCACAATCAATTAATCCTTTATATGGAATTTGCGCCATGACGCTATCGTCTAAAGTGGCAGTAGTTCCAGCATCATATGATTTATAATAATAACCTTCAACTGCATAAGATACATTAGCGTTTGCCTCTAACATTGGAGATACATCATAGATCGTAAGATCTCCTGTAGTGGTTGGAATATCAGTTCTAAATAAAAAACGTTTTTTGATCATAAGAGTGCTTGGACTATCGTCTTCTATACCACAACCCCTTAAGTACCATATCTTACCAGATGTTTCTATTAAATCTGTAATAAAATCAGCACCACCAGCAATTGTACTAGAATCAAACCAAGTAGCAAATGCTGTATTAGTGTTACTTCCACTAGGTAAATGATTTTGTATGCCAGTTATCGTAGATGTTTGTGTTACTTCAAAACTAGAAGCATCTACTAATTTTAATTCTGCAACGGTTGAAGAGACCTTATCTAATACCCAAAAAGTATTAGCATCATGATAGGCTATGGAAACAATACTAGAAAATATATCAAAACTATCATTATAGTATTTACCAGTTGTCAATGTAACAGCGTAAACTTTGGTATCGCCATCTTGCGCTCCATATAAATAAGAACCAATTCTTATTGTTTTATCAAAAGGAGGTAAAGTACTGGGAGGAGATAGCTCAGCATCTGTTAATTTCAAATCGCTAGAAGCACTTGCTCCAAATTGCCCATGACCGATAACGCCACACCAAAGTGGTTTATCATTAGCACCATCTCCCATTCCAATATGAACTTCTTTATTATTGGGAATCATTGATGGTAAACCTGTAAAAGACTCAGCGGTTGATGATGCATCTCGTAAAAGTGGAGCTGCTTGGTTATCTTCTGAGTATAAATATTCAATTTTTTTAATCTTATCATCTGTATCATCAAAATAAACTAAATGTCTAGTATTATTATCGTTAATAATCCCTGATGAATGCGAAACAAAAGCATCTACGGCAGCAACCATATAACAAACGTTTCCATCTAAAACAGTACCTTGATTAGATCTCCAGTTAGATACCCCTGTTAATTGATTGGAAACTTTACCACTATAAGATAAATACTGAACATATCCTTTACTGTCTGTAAACACAATATTACCAGAGCTATTAAAAGCAGTAGCATTGACAAGATCTAGTGTACTAGCACCATTTGCCTGTGCTCCATCAAATGTACTTCTAACTGTATCTCCAGAATCTCTATAGTGTTTCCTTAGGTCTTTATTCATACCTCTCAAAACACCATCTTTAGACATAGGATCTATATTCAAACTATAATCTGCTGCATTTTCGGGAATATCTGCATCCGCTGGAGTAATATGAGTTCCTTGATTGAAACTTTTAATTTCATGTACTTGTTTAGGCATTAAATTGTTTTCCCCATAAAGTACATTGTCCATTTAGTATTTCAATTTGTTCCATTTGAAAATTACCTTTAGGTTTATCAAAAAATGTTACTACGCCAAAACAATGATTCCAATTATGCAATCTACCTTTTAACCATCTATTCTTTTTAGGAGACATATCTTTTAAGCATCCCATTGACCAAGCACCTATAGTTCCAGAATCTAATTTGGTTAAACTATGCCTTTGAATATCGTGAGTATGTCCATAAACAATATTAGAACCATAAGCCTCTAAATGTTTTTTAGCATGATATGTGGTAGCATATGCACCATGTATGAAATTAACCTTACCCAATTTTAAAGGCTTGTTATAGGAATAATATTTATATCCACGTTCTTTCCATTTACATGCATCTTTAAACCTATACCCTTTTAAATAAGGATGCTTATCCACAAAATGATCTAACCATTCATCGTGATTGCCAGCCAATATATATCGTTCTTTACACTTAATCTCATCTAACACCTTGTCAAATAAATCAATACCTTTATTGACTTCTTCAATTTCTTTATCAACATCTATAAGCTGATGCTCAAGGTTGGGAAGACGTTTCCCCTTGAGCCTCCATGCTGAAACAGACTCCCACTCTCCTACATCACCAAGATTAATAAATATTTCAGGCTTTATATATTGAATAGCCTGCAATGTAACATCAACAGCTTTTTCATCGTGTATTGGGAAGTGTTGATCTGGTATCACTATTGCTCTCTTCATTAATCAAGAATCTCAAAATGAACTAAATCGTCAAAATTGTTATCTTTGGTTGTTCGTTGACCTTTAAACAAAGATGAGGCATTCCAATCTCCACCCCAACGTATCTTAACGCCCATAGAAGCTGCCGTAGCAAGCACAAAACCACCTAGGTAATGGAAGTCATCCCTTGCATTCCAATCTATCGGATATGGAGCAATATCAACCGCTTTACCTTGTACGTGTTTTCCAAATTTTGTTTTGCTTTTACCTTGAGCCACTAATTCATCTTGACGTTCTTGTGATCTAATACCTTCAATAACTGTAATGTCAAAGTATTTTACCACTTCATTTAAAACATTGACAAGCCTAGAGTCAACGCCTTGCAATCTTTGTTTACTTCTTTTTCCGAGTTTTGGCATTTCTTTTTACCTTTTTCTTTTTAGGTCTACCAACTTTAGATCCATATGTTCCTTTTCCGTATGGCATATTATTTACCTAGCTTTGCATTGCTAATAATCATTGCAAGTAAATTTTGAATCAAATCAGCTACATCACGAAAAATTGGAGCTTCTTTTTCATCTTTTACCCAAGGTATATTTATAGCTTTGTCCATACCTTCTGCTATCATTATTTCAAACTCATCACTTTTAAGGTATGTTAAAAACGCTTCTTTTATACCATCTGCTTGTTGTTCTGCTAGTTCTGTTGCTTTTGCAACCATCATTGCTTTTATATCCATTATTTATAACCCCATGTTATTATTGCAGTTAATAT
>CEUX01034766.1_pt1 | contig 36894 bp, 34 predicted proteins | sample 531361 | NCBI WGS metagenome assembly CEUX01 (sample SAMEA2622736, study PRJEB7988) | marine metagenome | isolation source: saline water (ENVO:00002010), including
TTCTGCTGATACTAATAGCCCTGCATGGGTTGAATTAGATGCCGGATTAGTAACAACCAAAATAAAGTCCGGAGCGAGCGAAACTACTAATGCTTTAGAGATTTCTGCTTCAGGTGCAGTTACATTTCCCGGAGCAGTTACATTCTCAGGTGGAACTACTAACATAGGAAGTACAAATACTAACGTATCAGACTTAACATTTGTTTATGGTTCTGATGGGGCGGGTGCTCTTCCTTCAGGTGATGTTAGTCAGAACCCTGCTTTATGTGCTGTAGGTGGAGCAGGAACAGGTGCTAGTAAATATAGAAATACTAAGTTCTTTTTCTGTGACACTCCGCTAGATTTTAGTGGAACAAGTTATGGAGTAACAGGGGTTTCTTATTCAGCAGGTGATACATACAACGATGTTAATTCTGTAACTCAAGATAGTACAGTTCCTAATGCAATCTTTGAATCAGGTGCTTTAAAAATGAACTCAACATCAGGAGCGGTATTTAAGGGTGATGTATCTCCTCCTGTCGCAGGGGTTATAGCATTTGATGGAACTGACCTTTGGTTATCGGTAGCATAGTAATATGGCCGGAGAGTTCAAACTAGACATAAAAGATACTGAGTTTTTATTGAGGTATCTATTACAAATGCAAGTAATGGGGGCTGATGTTCAACAAGCCTCCATTACTATTCACAAACTAAAAAATATACAAACCGTACTTATGGACTTAAGTATACCGGAGGAGTAAATAATGACATCATGGAAGAGGATATCTACCGCACAGGCTAGAGAATATTACAAGTTAACATCTTCTAACTGTAGAAGTGGATATAGAACTACTCACAATCCTTTAGGGGGTCAGGAACATAAATTTTATTGGTCGTATCCCGCAGGTTATTATGGAATAGAAAGAAACTCTAGAACTACTATGGTTGGAGGACCTCAAAACCCTGTGTCTTCGGGAACTGATGGCGGACCTGACGTAGACCATGTTCCGACAACTTTCTCATACTTTAGGCCTTGGGATGGTATGGTTCCTTATGATGTAACTATAAAATCAGGTCACAAAACCCATGTTCATTGGTGTACTAGTGGGGGTGGGAGTCCTCAAATGCCGGGAAATGATGAATGTAGATATTTCTTGGCTCCTATTTTTGTTAGCAAAGAACATAACAAATTTTGGGAAAGTCACAATAACTCATTTATCTCACTAAGCAACTGTTCAATGCCATTAGGTAATTGGGGTGGTACTGCATCCCAAGAAGGGATTATGTGCATGGATGTTGGTACTACTAATTATAGTAATAACGACCAAACTTATAATTTTGGCTTTGAATTTACCCATACAGGAGATGATATAAAAATATCGAGAGGAACTTACTATTTATTACTTGTAACTAATGATACAGCAACTAGTTCACAAGAGGCAGAGTATCTTAGAGACTTTACTGTTATCCAAGAATGGGAAAGGAGTTAATATGTCGACAACATTTAGAAATGCAACCAAATTAGACGCAAGCAATAGAACAGATATGCAATCTGAAATATCGAGAGATAGTATAACTGAAGATGGTGGAAATCCAATAGAAGCGTTAAAAGGGTTAATTAAAGAACTTCAAGATAAACATGAAGAATTAGTAAAACTACTTACTCCTCATCCTGAAGATGGAAGTCACACTAAAGCAGAATTGCAAGATTGGTTGGACGCAAGGGGCATAAGTTATGGTTCAGGAGACCTGAAAGCAGATTTACTTGGAAAGTTAAATAGGACTAGGTCAGAAGATGGAGGATTGAGTTTTAGTGTGAAATGGGCAGCAGGAGGCAGAGGGCAATCAGATAAAATAACCCTTGTCATTATTGATGAGTCTACAGGTAATAGATTTGAAACAAGTCCTCTTGATTTAACAAGGATATAAATTATGGAAAGTTTAATTGACACATTAAAGACAACGACTGTAGGGTTTACTGCAAGTCAAGTTACTTGTATGCAAATTTTACCCGATATAATAAGTGTTTTTGTAGGGTTGGCTACTTTCGTTTATTTGGTAATTAAAATAAGGAAAGAATTGTATGGCAAAAAAGGGAATAATTAAAAGGGCGGTAGTAACCCCTGATAAACATTTTCCCTTGCATAGCAAAGAGGCTATAAGTGCTTTATGCAAGACTATAGAATTAGTTAAGCCTAATATCTATATTGATTTAGGAGATGTAGGGGAATGGTCTGCATTTTCTCATTGGAAATATAAAAGAAGAATTGCTCCTCCTTTGGAGTATTTAATTAAAGATTTTGAAAAAGATGTCAAAGATGTTAATGCAGGAATGGACATTATAGATGAAAGTTTAGATAAAATTGGCTGTAAGGATAAATATATTACTGAAGGAAATCACGACGATTGGCTTAATATGGCTGTTCAGAAATATCCCTATATACCACAATATAAGTTTCGTAACGCAGTTAATTTGGATGATAGAGGATATACTTACTATCCTTTTGGTAAGCATCTTAAGGTAGGTAAACTTTACTTTTATCACGGTCATCAGTATGGAGGGCAATATCATACTGCTAACCATTTAAGAAAATTAGGCTGCAATGTCATGTATGGGCATTGGCATGATTTACAGCAAATGTCTGCTACTCATATGGATGGACCGAAAAGTGCTTGGTCTATTGGATGTTTAAAAGATATGAAGCCAAGTAAAAACGATTGGCTTAGTAATAGACGAATAAATTGGGCTCATGCATTTGCAATAGTAGATTTTTACGAAAGAGGGAGATTTACTGTAGATGTAGTGCAGATTATAGATGGAAAATGCACTGTATGGGGTGAATTAATAGATGGGAATAAATAATGGATTGGTTACAAATTTTAGAGCAATATGGAGTCCCCATAGTGGTTGCAGCCGCTTTTTGGATGTTTATTCAAAAGCAGAACAAGTTTATTCAAGATGAGTTGCAAAAAGAATTAAGAGAATCTTTCGGCAGGGTTGAGGGTATTATAGTAAAACTTATTGACCAACAGAAAAAGATGCAAATAGAGCAAGCAGAGATAAAGGCAAGTTTTGAAGCCTTTGTAGTAATTATAGCGAAATTGTCAGGAAATGGCCTGAAAGATAAGTTTTTGAGAGTAATGGAAAAAGGTAAAAATAGGGGGAACTAATATGGGATTTCCAATATTAAAATTATTAACACCCAAGATTGTCAATGGCATCTTGGATTATGTATTTAAAGAAAATAACCTTGATACTCAGATGGCCGCTATGATAAAAGAGGTAGGAGTATTGAAGAAGAAAATAACTAAACTAGAAAAAAGGAGAAAATAATGGGTTTTATAGATAAAATGATAGAAGAGCATAAAGAAACATTAGTAAATAAGATATTTGATGACGAACTACAAGAAAAGGTAGTAAAAGCATTGAATGAAAATATTAATATCCCTATTATATCAGAGGATACAGAAGAGAAAATCTTAAATGCTATTTACGATTCTATTGAAGATGTAGTAAGAAATGCCATCATCGAAAAAATATAGATGGTGGGAAGAAGAGGATTATCTCGATGACTTATGGGAAAAAGAGCAGAAGAGGAAATTAAATGCAAAAAAAAGTGCTAAAAATAAAAGACTTCTCAGGAGGGGTAAACACTCGCCACTCAAAAGGAGAGATAAAGGAGAATCAAAGTGAACAAATAATAAACTTTGATGTTTCCACTAAGGGTATGTTACGACCTGCCGGTGGATTTGACTTTACTCTTACTTACGGAGAGAATATTCAAAGCGATACAGATATTGGCACTACAAACAGGCTAAATCCTAAATTTAATATAAAGGGATTTGGTGTAGATGTCCAAAGAGATAACTCTTTAGCCTCAGATGCTTTTGTTTCCTATATGTCGAGAAGCGGGGATTTGAGATGTGCTTGGAAAAGTAATTCATACGCTTGGGAAGCATTAGATAGTATGGCTGCGGGACTTGATTCTAGTTTGACAGGATTAGAACCCTCAGGAACTAGCGACGATGGTCCCGTTGATATGATACAAGGAAGAGGTGGAGTCAGATATGTTAATGGTGATTTTTCTAAGGGAACATCTGTAACTGACGCAGGTAGTACGAAAATATGGTTTGGACATATAAAAAGGAAATTTTGCAATTCAACTTTTTCTTTAGATGACTATTATATATTACCATCAGATTTAATAGGGCCTACCTCCACTACAGTCCTAAATGGTATTCATAATAATAACTTTGGCAGCACTCATGTAACTCATACTTCAGGGCAATTTAGCCTAGAGGTTGATGAAGGATTATCTTCTGTTACAGGAGAAGAGGGATATGAGGTAAATACTCCTGCACACACGGGGTCACTAACTGTTAAAGACAGTGTTTTTTACATGACTTTTACTTACGATAATAATCAAGAAACTTTGCCTTATAAGTGTGGACCTCACATTACATCAATTTCAGGAAACTCTGAGTATTCAGGTTTTGATGGAAACAGGGCTATTAGATTAAAACTTACTTGGTATCCTTGGGGAGTTTCAGGTGGTGATGTTAGTGATGGCACTCAACCTATTGAATTTAAAGAAGGCGGACCAAGAATCACTCATGTTAATATATATAGAAATATTTATTCAGATGGAGATACGTCTTCTTTTAAGATGTATGACTTTGAATATGTCACAACATTTAATTTAGAAAGAGGTTGGAAGAGTAGAGATGGCTCTTGGACAAGTTGGGGGTACGAAGGTCTAGACACTAACGGAAGCGGGATTCCTGATAATGGAATCTTCAAAGTAATTACAGGATGGTTTTCTGCATCTTTCACGCAAACCTTTAGAATGCGTGCAGGATATAGGCCTACTGAAAATAGTGTCAATGCTAGATGGAAGACTTCAACTAGAATAAGAAATACTCTATATGTTGGCAATGTTTATATGGAAGATGAATTTGGGGTAGAGAAGCATTACCCTGATAGAATGTTAAAATGTCTTCCTTCTAAGTTTGATATATTCCCTCAGTCTAAAAGAATTGATGTAGCAGTAGACGATGGAGAGTCTATTGTTCATATGACCAATTTCGGTGGAAAGATTTTACAGTTTAAAGAAAAAACATTAAATATAATAAATGCTACTAAAGACTTTGAGTTTTTAGAATCTTCGCAGAAAAACTTAGGAATAGATTATAGAACTGCTGTAACTGATTTAAAAGCAGGTGTTGCCTTTGCTAATGGGCAAGGGGTTTGGGTATATAATGGAAAAGAGGTTGTTTCTTTATTTAAAGAGAGAATAGACAAGGCAAAATGGCAAGAGTATTACTATGGAACATATCTTACTAACAGTGCTTTGGTTGATTATATCATACTTTCCTACCTTCCTAAGGCTAATAAGATATTAGTTCAAAGAGTTTTGAAACCATCTCCATCTCCTAGTTCATTAATAGAAGGACTTTATACTTGGACATTTGATATTGATACACAGTCTTGGACTGAACAACAAGACTTTAATTTTATAGGAGAAACTTATTTTGACCAAGGAATACCTATGGGCAATATGCCTAGCAGGGAACTTGCTAAGGGCTTTGTATTTAAAGGAGATATATATCAAGTATACAACACTTATACAGCAGATAGTAACGATACCCTTTCAGGTATAGGATTTTCTGCTTGGAAAGATTATAGACGTGGTACATCTACTCATTCCTCTTTAAGTTCTCCTGTGTCTCACTACCATTGGGAATCTAAAGATTTTGATGTGGGTTCAGAAGCACAAAAGAAAAAATTTAGAAGGTTACAAATTCGATATAGAACCACAAATGCCGCTAAACCTGATGGCTCTGGACAAACCGAATACGATAACAATGATGCTATCCCTAATTTAGCGGTATATATTGGTTTTAATGGGTATGGATTCTCAGAGAAACTTGTTGTAGAGGGAACAACGAACACCTTTACTTTTCAAAATGTTTGGACAGATGTTAGTTTCGTTACTGATGACGGGTCTAAACCTATATTTAATTCTATACAAATAAAAGTGCAAACCATAGGGTCTACAATCGGAGATTCTAATTTCCCTTATCTTGAAATAGATGGCTTTGAGGTTGTTTACACAGAGAAGAGACTAAAGTAATGCCTGAAGACAATCAAGATATTATAATTGAGGAACAGGTTTCCGATACTGAGATACTTGAATCCCAAACAAGTGGGTATGCAGGTCATGACCTCTCTATTCCACACGACAGCATAGGAACTGAAGGTGAGATAAGAGTTGCTGTTGATAGCGAAGGACAGGTATTTATATTTGCAAAGGCTAATGGTATTTGGCACTCTCAGTTATTAGGAGGGGTTAATTTTGGTTCTGATGTAGTTCAACAAACTATAAACAATATAGTATTAGAAGGAAATATTTGGGAAAATGCAACTTTAGAGGTTGGAAATTTAATAGCAGAGACTGTTCAAGCAAATCAACAATACAAAGATACTACAAACCAAATATCATCTCAAACATTAATAAATCATCCGGGTGATAGTACTCAGGCACACTTAGATTATCTTAAAAATAACGCTGCAGATACATTGGAAGGGACCCTTAATATTAAAGGCTCTTACAATGATAGTGCATTAGGAACATTTGCATTAGAGATAGGAAATGGAAGTCTTAACACAGGTCAGTATAACTTAGTGGTTGGAAACCCTGAGAATTATGGAAATAATGATGGAACTGAGGCTTATTCAAGAAGAATAGGATTTTGGACTAACACTCCAACATCTAAACTACACATGAATACATCAGGTGATGCAGACTTATTTCATGTCTTAGATACTACAGGCCAAATAAATATAGGTAGTAATGAAACTGAAACTGTTCCCGGAAAATTAAATGTATCTCCAAATGGTTCCGTTAATATTGGAATATTAGCATCAAATCACACAACAGGAAGTCCTAACTATTTTACATTAAATCAGTCAGATACTTCTTATGCTCTGCTTAATAACCCATATGGAGATATAGCAGTTGGTGTTTTAAATAGATTTAGGGCTGATTCATCGGGAAAAGATTTAGGCAGTAGTTCAATTCCTTGGCATACTCTTTTTGCACAAGAATTATATGTGGAAACTTTAGTAAGTCAAGAAGTTTTTGCAACTATGGGTGGTAGAATTACAGTAGCCCCTTCAACAGTATTACACTCGGATATGGCAGACAACCAAACTACTATACAGACAACTCATAACAATTACGTTGATGGAGATTTTGCTCAATTTAAAGTAGGTGTTAATACTGAAATTATAAAGTTTACATCTGACCCTGTTGACCAAGGTGGTGGAGAGTATTTCCAAGCAGACGTTCAAAGGTCTGTATCAGGAAGTGCAGTAAGTTGGAGTGAGGGAACATCCTTAGTAATATTAGTAAATACTGTAGGAGCAGGAATTATTGAACTTACAGCCACGAGCACAGCAGAAGCAAATAGCCTAGGTCCTACACAAGTATTTAAAGCAAGAAGCAGCACTGCAAATTGGGACGACTATAAAACAAATGTTATCTTGGGAAATATGAATGGTGCTCTTGACTATAGTACTGATACTTTTGGGGTTGCTATAGGTGAAGATTTATATGGAAACACTAATGCAGGAACATCTAGAATAACTATAGATGATACTAATGGCCTTAGAATGTACAATACTCCAATGGAACATTGGCATTATGATGGTTCTGTGGGTGGATATTTTAAATACTTTTCATTAACTCCTACTGATAAGGTTTTCTCTTTTGGATATGATGTTACAGGTGCTAACACAACTAATATGAAAATGTTTGGTATAGGTGCTACTTGGAATAGTCAAACTTACAACTCAGGAGATATTATGTTTGGCTCAACATCATCAGGTTATGCTAATTTAATTTGGAAAGCGTATCAAACAGGTGGTGGTGCTGCTCAAAATATTTTAAGAATTGGTACAGGAGTAACAGGTTCAGGAACAGATGGCTTAAAGATTAATGCAGATGGTTCGGGTGAGGCTGCTAATGGTAATATATCTTGGACTGACACAGGAGACTTAACACTTACAGGGACTTTAACAAATATTGACGACCAAATAGGGGATTTAAGTGGTGCAAACATATTTTATCAGGCTACTCAACCTGACCACACATCAAACCCTATCCCGGTTGTAGGGGATTTATGGTATGATACAGATGCAGGAATGAAACCTCATTATTTAGAAAGCATCGCAGATACAGATGGCTCAGGGACTGCGGGAGACCATGCAACAGATTTTTTATGGACTGATATATTTTATACAGAAATAGATGGCTCTCATATTACTACAGGTACTATAACAGCAGTCAATGTTGAGTCTTTCGAAGTTACTACCGATTCTCAAGGAACTATCCCGGGTTCAGACACAGGAAAGAAGGTGTTTGAAATAGATATGGGTGCTACACCTGTTATAAAGCAATATGAAAAACAAGATAGTCCTTCTTGGGGTAGTGAACTCTCAGGAGGTTCATTTAAATTTCATTTCTTTGAAAACAATGGTAAAACAACATATGATTATGTTAAAGCACAACAGATGCTTCACGCTAGGTATCAAGAACTAAATGTAACTCAAACTTTTTCTGATATGGGTGGCAAAAAAATGCCTGATACTAATTATGTAGTTATTCCTGTTGAAGCAAGGATGCCTGATTTAACTATATCAAGTTCATATTGCGATGACAATACTTTAGATAATTATTTAGGATATGTGTTTGACCAAAAGACTAATGACTCATTTAGAGGGCAATTAGTAGTGTCCTATGGAGAGGAAAGTGGTTGGATGAGAATACCTTATACAATGCAGGTTGGACATAATAAACACTCAGAATCAGTTGATAATAGACAGCACACAAATCTTGATTCACCAATTCTTACATTTCCCGAAGTCTCACACTCTGAAAAAGAATATTTTGGGGCTGTCGCATGTGGAGGTAGTCATTTTGGATATTTATACAATAGAGCAAACGACTCTTCAATTAATTCTTCTAGAGGTATTTACCCTAATCAGTTAATGCAATGGGTAAGTAGAAAGACTAATGGTAATGGAGGGTGGTGTGACTTTAATGATGGGGGTCTTGTATATGGGACTGAGGAAGAAAATAGTTCTATTATTGCTTATCCTGTAGATGCGACTACATATAGATGTCACAGAGGAATCCCTAATCAATGGAATGATGAAAATTATTATGCAAGTGGCGATTATGACGACCATATATTCGGTACAAGTAGAGAGGGATGGAGAAATGGTCCTTTATGGAGAGATTTAGCCACACAAACCTCTGAACTTAGTAATAGTGATTATGATAATAGTGGAACAGGAAATTTGGCAGAGTTAGAAAATAATGATGGAGAAACGTATAATGCTGCAATGCAAGGATGCCAACACGATGGAGATTGGGATGGAGGTAGTTTTGCAACAGCCTTTGGTTGTGGAACTTGGACACAAGTAAGTAGTAATTATGCAGAGCCTGTATTTTTTGGAAACTCTGAGTCGGGTACAGCAGGAAGTGATTTTTATGGAGAATGGTACGACCCTGATAATAATAATGCTGTATGGACAACCGGCATAAATCTATTAAGATGGAGAACTAGAGCACATATAGTATATAAGGCACATACTGATAATGACGATTGGGGTTTACATTGGGCTTATGAAACTGATGATTGGGTAGATGATGCAACAACAGGAAAAGGACATATTGCTTTTGGAGCAGTTGTTGTAGGTCAATGTTGGACAGTTCTCGCCTCTCTTCAAGGTGCGTACAGCAGTGATGAATTTGGTTCTCCTAATATGCATAGTAATTCCGGAAGAATGCACATGTCTAGAGAAGAAACAGGATGGAAAGATAAATTAGGTCCTATGATTAGTGTAGTCCCTGATATGAATTTAAGTATGCATGGAGAAGAAGGAACTGACTCTAATAACCAAGGAGGACAGGGTACAATGTATCGAAATGCATATGGATTTATCAGTAATGGAGTTCCTCCTGCTCAGGCGGATTCAAATTTATATTGGCATTTTAGAAATGGAAACGGGCAGGTATCTTGGTATGACTCAGATAATGCTCCTATAGGAAGTATGACAATAGATGGTGATAGTGATTGGGTTTATTATGTTAAATATTATGAGAGATATCATATGTGTGCTTCAGGTGTAGACGACCAAGGTATGTGGGCTCCTATAGGCCATGCAAGTTTAGGCTATATTCAAGATTTAGGGATAGACACAGGGGCTGAATTTAATGTAGGTCCACAACATCAATTTGGAATGCAAGTTCCTTGTGGTTGGATGTCTAGATGGAACCCTCAAGATACAAGTAGTCCTTATGATGATGAGTTGTTTATAGGAAGTTCAGACAGAAGCCCTGAATTAGTTTATTTAAGTTGGGGTAGGTTAGAAGGTAAGTCTGTTCCAATTCCGATAAGGAGAATAGGTACAGGCACAGGAACTCGTGTTCATAATATAGCCTCATCAGGAGATATTACGAGAAAACTATTTGGACAGCATATAATGGCTGTAGATTCAGAAAATGATGCAGACCAAACATTACCCCTAAGCGGTGAAGATGTTGCTGTATTTGAAACAGATGACTTTGATGGGTTTTGTTCAGGGATAGAGGACCTGCTAGGTTAGTAAATAATATTTATGAATTATGCAAGAACTTTTTTAAATTAAGTATCTAAAATAAAAGGAGAAAATAGATGGCAGCGTTAACAATACAGGATTTACAAGGCAAGAACGAAGAATTGGAAAAGCAAATAGAAGGACTTAAAGATGCTTTTTCTAGAATCCAAGGTATGATACAATATAACAGTATGCTAATAGAAGAACTGAAGGCTAAAGACAGCGACGAAAGCAAAAAGAAGAGCAAGAAAAAGTAAAGGGGGCTCTATGAGTGACGAATATATAGGTGGTGATTTTGAAATGGGAAATATGCCTTTTGACTTTAGTCAAGGGTACCTTCCTAATTCAAAACTGCAACAATTTAAGGACTTAATAAATTCTGAAAACATGAAGTTTAGAGAGCATGAAGAAGATTATGCTGAAAATAAGGCTAATGTTAACAGAAATATTAACCTTAGTATGGAAGGACTAAAGATGCTTAAAGGTAGTGGTACTTCGAAAGTAGATAAATTGATAAAAGCAGGTGGTATTATAACAGATGGTCCCAATAAAGGAATGTCTAAATTAGTCCACGACCCACGTAAGTTTACGTCACCATTAAGGTTCACTAACATGAAAACTGCTGATGGCACGTTAGACTTTTGGCCTATAGAAAAGAATCCTGATTGGGAAGTTGGAAAGAATTTAGGTGCAACAAAAGATAGACTTATGCCTAAATCAACAGTTGTCCAAAGAAGTGAGGCAGTTAATCAACCTCAAAATATGACTAAATCTGCAGTAGACTCATCCAAAGCAAATCCTATATGGAGTAAAGATGTTAGTTGGGGCAGTAGAATGGGTCAATTAGGTGGGACAGCGATGTCAGGAATTTCTGCTGCTAAGGGTATCCAAAATTGGGATAAATTAGGGAAATGGCAAAAGGCCAACACAGTTGTTAATACATTAAGCACATTAGGTGGTATCGGCGGAATGCTAGGTCTTGCTACGCCTTGGACCGCCCCATTGGCTATTGCAGGAATGATTACAGGTGCAGGTGCAGGAGCAGAAGGTTCTAGAGGAGGTTATGGAGATTATAACCCTTATATGGGTTCTGCGGGAGGTGCCGCGACTTGGTTGTCTCAGCCTAGTAGTTATAGTTCATAGGAGGTTTTATCGAACCATTTACTAGGGAGGAGTTCCTTGACATGGCGAAAAGGTCAGGAACCCCAATAAAAAGATTGGTCTACTTATTTAAAGACCCCGACTCTTTTGTTTTTACTTGGAACAGAGGTTGGATAACATACAAGGTCCTCACGAATGAAAACGAGAGGATTTTTCACATTACAAGTGCTTGGAATTGTCCAAATTCAAAGCCTTCTGCAAGTAAAAAGGCTTGGATAGAACTTTTAAGGATTGCAAAGTCCTGCAAATGCAAGACAATGCGAATTAAAACGGGTAGGAATCCTAACAGTTTCGCAAGAAAGTATGGATTTAAGACTATTATAAGGACTATGGAAAGAAAAATATAAGGAGGTCTTATGAGTGATTGGTTTGATGATGGCAGTGATGAATATGAAGAGGAAAAGGCGGCTAAAAATTCAAGAATAAAGTCAGGGGCTATTGACCAACTCAACGCTTTAGAAAGCGACCTTGAGTACTTAACAGGTGACGATAATATGTTTACCAATAAAATGGACTCTTTGAAAACAAAGCATAAATTCTCCGAAGAGCAAAGTACTGTAGACAAGGATGCTACCATCTCTACTATTAAAGATAAAGGGGCGGTAGATATGGCTAAGGTTGATACTACTGCAAACGTTTCAGGATTTGAAACAACAGGGTATGCTGAAGAAAATAGGGCTGATTTAGCGGGTTTATTGTCAACTAAAGGCTCTATCGCTGATGAAAAGAAGATAACAGCCGATAAAGCAAGTTTAATTAAAAGGGATGAAGGAATTAAAGGTGTAGAGGGCGATTGGTATAAGGCTTTAAGAATGCTTGAGAGCGAAATGTTAGGGATTAAATCATCTGCTGAAGGTGCCACGGGAGAGGATATTAGTTATAATATGCCCGATTGGGATGAGATTTTTTCTGACCATTCACAAGGTTAGGAGTATTTATGGATTCTAAACAATACGCAGCAGCAATGGCTGTTATAGAACTGCTAAAAAATGAGCAGGCTATAGGACAAACACAAGTTGATAGGGATTGGGCAGCCGCACAAGAAAATTTTAGATATGAAAGAAATAAGGCAGACTTAGAGGCTAGACAAGAATTAGTTAACGAAAGACAGAACGACAATTTACTATTTACATCATTAAACCAAAGAGTTGGTCAAGTTGATAAAGATTGGACAAAGGCACAAATTAATGAATTAAAGTTAGATATAAATAAGGGTAAAGGAAAGGTCAGTAAAGATGCAGACCATTACGAAGAATTTGATATAATGTATAACAGCCTAACAAATCTCCTTGACTCTAAACTTGAACAAAACCAAACAATTTGGACTGCTAATGATAAGTTTAATGAATTTGAGATTGCTATTCTAGGTATCCATAATGCCGACAGCCCGCAGGCTTTAAGTGGGGATGTTAAAAAAATGCTTGACCTATCTAATGATATTATTGAAAAGTATAGAGATGATATGGAAGCGAGCCAAAGAAGTCAGTTTAACAAATATATGATGAGAGACATTCCAAAAATAAAATCAATGATTAATGTTTTTGAGCAAATGGACTCTGATAAAACTGATAAGGCTTTTAGCCCTAATATAAAAGATTTTGGTCCTTATTCTACTCAAATTGATATAGGTGGTCAGGTTCAAACTATAAACAAAAGTGCTGACCAAGCAAGGCTTCAAATGATAGCCGCTTATAATTATTTTAGAAACGGAAATTTTAATGAAGCACAAAAACAATTTAATAAAGCGATACTAGGTTATAGACCTCACAAAGCCTCTTCAATTAGTTCTAATACAACCCCCACAGGAATAAAAGATAAGATGGTTCAAGTCGTAAATATTGGTGGTGCATATCACATTAGAAGCGTATGGGACCCTTCAGCAAATAATAATAGTGGCGGCTTTTCTCCTTATGGCCAAATAGGGACTCAACCTTACAATCAAAATTTACACGAAGATTTAAGTTATAAGCAATTAGAGGAAAGATGGACTGAGTATTTAGTTGAGTGGAGCAAAGATAAAATTTCCACAGACCCTTTCAACATATTGACACAAAAAATAGTAACGGGATACTTTGGACCAAAGCCTAAGTATAATAATGTTCAAGAACTAAGAGATTATTTTGCAACAAAAGAAGGGTCTCAGATATTAAGTCAAATGACTTCTTCTGCAGGGCTAGGCGGTGATAAAGGAAGGGCTATGGCATCAGAGGTTTTATATATGTTAGAAAACCCTGTTTTATTAGCATCAGCAGAGTCTAATGTTGCTAACTTTGGGAATGAATTTACTACTAGGATGTTAAAGGTTGAATCGTCTATTGAAAGAGAGAATTTACAAGACCTTCAAACAAATACAAGTGTTATGTATGATTTATATAAAACGAATTATCGCGGAACTAACATCCCTTATTTAGGTGGGAGTGCGGGCGTTTGGGATTGGCGTGAAATATATGAGCATGTTTATGGTAAGAGTAAATTAAGCAAAACAGATGCATATGAAATAGGCAAAACTGAAAAACTATCTGTTCATACTATTGATGATAAAATGCTTAAAGCAAGAACATACTTATCAATGGGGCTAGATGCTTATCTAGGAACAGAAAGTGATAATAGTATAACAACTGTTGACTATGCTATTATGAATAATAAAAACAAATCTCAACAAGATTTAAAGAAAATAGATAGCCACATGTTCCAACTTTTTACAAGATGGGAGTCAAGTGCTTCGAAATATGACAATATCATTTCTAACATAAAGAACTCTAAAGGAGATTATGATGAAGAGGTTGCAGGAAACCTTATAGGGTTTAATAATAAGATTCACGAATTTTCAGTATTATATATGAAGAAGTATTATGGAACTGCTGATGGCTTTAATAATATGAAGGATAGAATTTCTAGAAGATTAGTAGATGGTATTGATGTTGGAGATGGACACACTTTGATTGGAGGGTTAAACAATGCTAGAGGACAGAAAAAGATGGCTGCTAAATGGAAGACATCCGGCAACGTGGAGAAATGGATTACTCAGGATATTGTAGATGAATATGCTCCTAACTCAGGACTTCAAGTAGTTGCGGTTGGTAATAAAAGCGGTATACAGACACCTTATGGAACCTTTATAGTTTCAGCATTAGATTTTGCATCAACGATTGAGTCTGTTAAGTTAATGGGTTTATCTCCGGGCATGAAGAGCGACAATCAAACATATTGGATTTACGGGGGATATGATAAAAAAGCACTTAACTATACACAACTTTTTGGAGAACCTTATCCAATTAGAAGCACAGGTAAATAACTTATGAGTATAATTTATGACCCCGAATATCAAGTTTTTAGAGATGGGGCGACAGATGAAATAATCCCACAAGAAGACTTGTCAAATATATCTGATTACCAATTAGAGAGGGCAGTATATAACGCTAATTATGGAAGCCCTTTTGAAGAGGTAAAAACATCCCCGCAAGAAACTCCGGGTGATGTTATTGGTGAGAAATTCTATTCTGAATTTCAATATGAACAAGCCCTGCAAAAAGCAATGCGACAAGATGCCGATGGTGCGGATGCTATTGTAGAAAACCTTGGATACCTCGATTTAACTTGGGGTGGAATGAAACAGCAATGGTATCAGATGGGAGGTTTGCAACAAGGTGTTGGGGCTATGCTAATGTCAGCCACTACATATAACCCTCAAATAGGTAGTTGGTTTTGGGCGACTCAAGACACTTATGATAGTTTGTTTCCTGTTGACCCTACTTTTATGAGTGATGATGTTCAAAAGGCTTTTATAAATATCAGGGGAACAGACTTTAGTAAAGTTAGAGATAGAACATCTGTTAATCCATTAGTTCCTATGCCTCCTGAATACAGTTTAGTTCAATCAGGAAGCCCTCATGCAGGTGAGCATTATTATCCACAAACTACAGATTATATGGGTGCTCGAAAAAATCCTTTAAAATTTCAATTAAAGCCGGGTGACCCGGGATATGGTAAAATAGCACAAGAAAATGCATGGGCGAAACTTATGCAAGCAGGCTCTCATGACGATAGAATCAAGAGAAGTGATGCTGAATTTTATTCTAATAAAGCAAGGTATGATTGGTATAGAATGGCTTATGAGGCCTATAGAGGGTATGACGAAGGCTCAGGTGGCGGAGCATTCTTTTCTAATATGGGAAGAGGTGATGCAAATAGAGAGGCTTTTGATAGAGCATATATGCCTGCCTATGAATATGCATTAGCATTAGAGAAACAAGAAAATCCTGACTTTAAAGAATATACTTTAGAAGATTGGAGAGCAGGTGGACAGTCTGAAGGGGACCATCAAAGATGGAGAAGACAGGTTGCTAATCTTATTTATAAACATGTTATTGCTACTGACCCTAAAAGGGTTGATGCATTAGAGGCTGATTTTAAATGGAACCAATATTCTATGGGTAATATCCCTGAAGATGTTGATGAAGACCCAATACTTTCAATAGGAGGTGGTGTTCATACAAATATATTAGGGGAAGGTCAAGAAGAAGGTGAAGATTGGGACCCTACTAAGCATTATACAGCACAAGGTCCTTTAGGAATTGGGGCTGTTACTCAATCTGCTCAAAAAGATTGGGGTAAAAGAAGTTCGGGTATCATGATTTACAAGAACCCTACCAAAAAGCAAAGAGAATTAGAAATGGCTAGATGGAGAGAGGATGTGACTAGTGGAACTATTTGGCAAATGGGAAATGCTATGTTTACAGAGGCTCGAGAATTTTATGATGCTGCTATAGAAAATGATAAGACTGTCCAAACTTTAATGGATTGGTCTCAAAAGAAACAGTATACTTGGGGTGACCTAGCAGATTCAAGGCTTGCTTTTTATGAGTTTGGAAAAGCCCTGCCATCACAAGGAACAAGTTTATTAGCATATGGTGTAGGTACAGGTGTTGGTTGGGCAACAAAAAATGTCAAACTTGGAATGACAGTTTCTAATACCCTCGCTTATCTAAATACATTTAATATGGAAGGTGGCGGTGCATATGCAGAGGTCACAAGTTATTTTAATGACCCTAGAAACAAAGCAGAATTGACCGAGTTATATGGAGAAAATTACAAAGACCATATGCATCTTGTGGCGGCAAATATCGCTTGGGATACTGCGATACCTAATGCTGTTTTAGAGATGTTGCCTGTAGGCCACTTGGCTTCTAAATGGGGTTTAAACGGAACAATAAAGAAAAGATTATTTAGACAGTCTATAAGAAATCATTGGTTTAAAGAGACTATGGGTGTTGTTGGAAATGTTATGGTTGGTGTTGCTGTTCAAAGTATAGAAGAGTCTGCTACAGAGATTCTACAAACATTAAATGAATTAGCACAAATGGAACAACTAACAGGACCTGTATCTGCTGAAGAGAAAAGAAAAGCAATAATGATGTCAGGTTATGGTGGTTTTATTGGTGGTGGAGGCATGGCTTCTATGGGTGGTATTGTTAGAACTGCTGACCATTTTTATGGACAATTAAACAGAAGGTTTAGATTTAATAAATACGGTGAAGAAGTTTATGATGCAGATTTCGTTGAAAGAAAAAATGCAGATGGTTCTTATGTTGACCCTGATTTATATAATAGAACTACTATTAATGATGGGCAGGGGCCAGACTTAAAGAAGATAACTATTCAAGATAGAGCCGGAAACAAGTCAGACTATTACGTTAATCAAAATTTTGACGACACTCAATTAAAAAGAATGAGATTATTCAGAAACCCTTTTACAAACTCTTCAACAAGTATATCTCAAGTGGAAGACAAGATATCGAGAGACGATGCTCCTACAGATATAAATGAAGATATTGAGAATAATGAAGTTCCAAATCAGAATGAAGATAATGATGTTAGAAATAACATAATACTGCCCGACTTAAGTGGCACTAAATTTAAAGACGACTATCAGTTTCAAGGGTTCGCTGCATTATTATATGAGAATGTTAGAAGGATTCTAAGAACAGGTTTATCTACAATAGATGGTCAAATTGTTGATGATATCTTAAAACAGTTTGCAGGCACTGAGATGGCTGAGATGGTTGCATCAGGAAAGTTTAAGACTAAAGATGTGGTCTTGGCTGCTATTGCTAAGTATGGTGGAGAGATTTTAAACCAATTAGATAACGTTGATAAACATCAATTCCCCGTAAATGGTGGAACTTATATGACTATAAGAGAATTTTATGACATGATTCTTGATGATGCTATTAGACAGATGCCAAGTGTTCAAGGCAATCCTAAAAAGGCTGCAATAGTTAAGAATAAGATTCTTCAAGGTGGAACGGATATTAAATTTAACCAACAAAAAGAACCTGTGGCTACAGGGGGAACAGGAAGTATAGATGTATCTGTTCCTATTAATAAAGAAGATTTACAAGAAGCAAGAGATAGAGGGATTATAAATCCTGACGAGTTTGATTCGTTTAACAAAGAATTAGAAGAAGATATAGCAAAAGAAGAGGCTGACAACCTAGAGGCTGAACTCCTAGCAGAAGAGATGGGAGATGCTGCTGCATTAGATGTAGATGCATTTATGAATTTAAAAATTAAGGGTGCAGGTCAGGTATATGGAAATCTTGAAAAGTTGGCAGCAACCGGAAATCAGAGGGCAAGAGAATTAATCGCTATTATAAAAGATAAAGTTGCGAACGGAAAAAGGAAAGAGGTGGTAGATGCACTTGAAGAAGGTCGAACTTTACTTGATAAGAATAAACCCAAGAAAAAGACAAAGTCAAAAAAGAAAGTAAATACAGATGACTCACAATCCCACCAACAGTCAGTAGATGAAATGGGTGATGAGGCTGTTTCTACAGCAGATGAATCAAGTTTCTTTGGTGAAGAGGATAATATTACCTTGAGTGATTTAGGTTTAGACGATAGTGAGGTTCAAGAAGTTGAGATAGATGACTCAGGAACTAAAGTTAGGTTTATCAATAAAGGAAAACCTCAAAAAGATAAGAAGAAACTTATAAAAGAATTGTCAAAAAAGATTAGAAGGGCAAAACTTGATATTGGAAAACTTATAAAACTATATAAAGATGCTCCTACCTCTGAAAATGAGATAAATCTTAAAAATGCCTTGGCAGTATATATGTCACTTGGCGAAGACCTTGCAGAACTTAAGGGTGTTTCTACTAAAAAGAGATTTAAGAAAGAAAAGTCTAAAAGAAAAGTTAAGGACAAAAATAAAGCAGACGGTGAGGTATTATTCCCTGCACTTATAGAAGAACTTGCTAAGGTTGTCCCCGGTCTAAAAGAACTATTACAGAATGGAGAGACTTTAGAAATAGGTGGAAGGAGTGATTTTTCAGGTAAGCAGGGAGAGGGAATTGCAAACTATTTTAAGGCTTTAGTTATGGGTATTGGGAGCCTTAGGGTTTTCAGTCCTTATAGAAAGTCGGGGGACACTACATTAACAGTAAAGGATACTGATGGTGGTACTCATTCAGTTAAGGTTGAGGGTGGTGATATTAGAAACTCTTTAGAGCGATTAAAGAAATCAGGTAAAAAGGTTCAAGTTATTCTACTAAACGAAGAAAGTGTTGACTCTTATAGTGACAATCTTGATGAGTGGTTTGAGATAATGTCCTTGGCTTATGATGTTCTTGAAGATGGTGGTTATGTTATCGGATATAATAGTAATGTTAATGTTTCAGCAGGAACACAGCAAACTCCATTCTTGATAGTATCTCCTGAAGAGTTGAGCCAAGCAGGGTTAGAGGTTCTTCAAAAGGTTCCGTCAGAGCAAAAAGAAGAGGCTCCTGCTATTGATAATACTCAGCCTGATAATACAGCCCCTGACACAAATACTGAAACCTTATCAGGAATAATGAATGATATCGCTTCTGACATAATAGAGGCAGGAAAGGCTTATATAACCCCTCCAAAAACACTCGAAGAACTGAAAGAGATGTCTGATAGTGATTTGCAAAATTATTTACTTGGATTACAAGAAGGTGAAATAGAGCCGGGTGATACTAGAGACGATATAATACAAAAAATTAGAAACATAGAAGGTTCAGGCGGTGAGATGTTCTCGACAATGGGTGTTCCTCCTCCTAGAAATTACAAAAGGTTTGCAGCAGCATTAGATAAATTATGGGTTGATGTGAAGAAGTTAGGTTCAGCCCTACTTGAAGAATTTGTTAAAATGATTAGAAAAGATATTAATGCTAAGTATAAAGGCGAAGCGAAATATGAACTTTTAATTATGTTAGATAAGTGGTGGCAAGATAAGAACGTCGCAGAAAACCCCGATGCCTTAGATGCATTAGGCTTTAATATTAGAAAGAGAAAAGAGCAGGCTAGAGCATGGGCTACTGATGGAGAGAACTCAACAATTAATACCGCTACCGAAGAAGATATTATAATGGATGATATTGAAGGTTTAGAGGCTTTTACAGAAGAAGAAAATATCACCGATGATAATGAGATAAATTTTGAAAAGAACCACGCCCATACTATGGTGGGGCGTAGATTTGTTCAAGCATTAGAGCAGACTGTTACTAATGATAGAATGAAAGAAATTATGATTATGGCACGTGATTATAATGGTGTGGCAACAAAAGAGATAGCAGATAGATATGCTTGGGTTAAAGAGGGTGAAACCTTAAATCAAAAGAAATTCGTAATACATTTTGTGACACATTTCCAAGAAGAATTTCCTGCTTTAAAAACTATAGGAACTAAGGGTAAAAATTCTATTAAACATATGTGGATAGTTAATCAGGTTGGCAACAAGATGTCTTTCGCTATTGAACAACAGTTTGTTGTATTAAATGGGAAACTTCAACCTAGACCTGAGAAATTACATAACGTGGCAGACCCAAGTACGGTCGTTCCAAGTTTTATAGAGGCTGACGAAGTTCACGGACAATATATATTAGACCATGTTGCAATTATGAGGGCAGACAATGTTTATAAAAAGAACAAAGGATTCTTCTTTAAAGATGATGAAACTAAATTAGATGGTGCGTTCTTAAGAAATGCTCACATAGAAATGGCAGGGCAAGGTTGGGCTATAGTAGGTGTTAAGGCAGGAACAACTCCATCGTTAGTTTTTGTTAAGGTTACTAAAGAACAGTTTGACAAGTCTAAAAATTGGGAGTTTTATTGGAAGGACCAACATGACCAAGGGTTTATTACAGATGAAGACCTTGCAAATTACATGGATTTTAAAGAGATGCTCAAGGCTAATCCAAAACTACCTGAAGCAATGCTTGCACAAGAGATAGCAATACATGAATTAATGCAAAAAGTTAGATGGGACAAGTATGCTCTTGAAGGTGGAGGGGCTATCGCTAACTTTAAAAGATTAAAATTAGATATGTCTAGAGGAACTAAGTTGACAGGTTTTAGACCTATGCAGACTGTTCAGTTTGATTACAATAATGTTATATTCTCTAGGAATGGGAAGGTTGTTCCTCATATGGGAACAGGGAATTTGGAAGGTAAGTACCTGTTTGATGGTATGTTAATGACAAGTGGTGAATTTATGAAAGACTTCTCTGAAATGTTTGGATTCGCTGTTTGGGAGGCAAAGCCGGTTATAAGGGTTAGAAGACCCGATGGTAATTATGTTTGTATTAAATGCCATGCTCAAGTTCCTCTTGAGGGTTTAAAAATATATGAGAAAAATGCTGATGGAACTCAAGGTAAATTGATTGCAAGTATGAATCTAGAGAGAGTAGGTAAGACTGATACTATTGTAATAAGAGATGGCCAAGGGAACAAAATTGACTTTATTGGTAGTCAGGATGAGTTTAAAAATGCTTCGGGAGATTTTAGAAAACTTAATACTGCTAATGAAATTACAGGAGACGAGATAAGGATATTGTCTTTAGATAAAACTTCTAAGACTGATGCGGCTTTTCCTAAAGTTTGGTTAGACTTGTTAAGTGGAACAGCAGATAAGAAAGTTAGAAACCTTCTATTAAAACATCTTCATAAAACATTACAAGACGACTTTTTTGCTGATGGTGGACCTGCATCTAATATCTTTAAATTGTTTGGAGACCATAAAAATGAGAAATATATACAAAGTCTATTAAAACAGTTAACTAAGATGAATGATACTTTACCTAACTCTGTGGCTGACTACATTAGAAATTTAAGTGCAGGCTACGGACATCCTGTTTTCCTTAATGAGTTAAAGGAAGTTGTTAAAAATAGAATCTTCGTAGATTATATACTTAAGGGAAGAATAAGAGGAGCGGGAACAATGTCTAGTTTCTCTCCAAACTTAGGTGATGATGTTGGGCCCGGTGAAGTTCATATGGGTATTCATAATAAGTGGATTAAATCATTAGTAGAGCAAGAGTGGAGAAGAGTTACAGGCTCTACAGACCCTTTAACTTTAGATGAGGCTAATAAGTTTTTACAAGAATTTGATATAAGTATATTAGGCATAAGACAGCCTATTAATGGTAAGACAGGTGTTAAGATGCTTAGAGTAACAAAACTCCTACCTAGTTACAGAGGTAATATAAGCGTGACAAACCAAGAAGACACTTTTAATATATTTACAGGTGACCACGATGGAGACCATATATTCTTCTTAGGATTCCCTAAAGAGTTGACAGAAACTTTAAAGGAACATATGGAATCTGACTCTTGGAAAGATAGCCATGAAGATGCAAATTTAGATATATTTGTTCAGGCAAACACAGATTGGAGAATATCCAACATAGAGGAAAGGTTTGCAGCAATAGATGGTAATGTCGGAGCCTTAGGTAGTATTGAAAACATTATATCTACAAAGAGGGCGAGAGGGCAACTTATAAATAAGGAGATTAAAGATTTTAAAATAGGAGCAACTACATTTAGATTAGTGAATCCAAGCGATGAGGTTATTATGGACTATGCTCCATTGGACGATGAAAAACTTCACTTGGTTCCTGAGAATAAAAGAGTTCAAATAAATGGTAGATGGTTTCTAAAAACTACATCAGAGCATGAGATAGGTATTCTTGCGAATGCAGCAACAGATAATCCTGATAGAGTATTATTAGCAGGTTGGGGATATGACCCTACTTGGTTAATATCAAGAGTGTTTAGAATAATTGGCCCTGATGGTAAAGAATTTTTCCTTGACCCCGAGACTCATAAATTAGAGATAACAGTTCTTAAATGGTTATTAAAAGAGTATAAGATTTTCTCTACCTATGAGAAAGGAAGAAATACAAAACAAAAGAACATGAAGATGAATCATCTTTTAAATGTATCTCAGATTGTTTTGGAAGGACAAACAGATGAAGCGGCAAAGGTAATGAACTTTATTAATACTAAAATCAATAAGATTAAGAAAAAGACTAGAGGTAAGGTGATTTACCCTAGAATCTCTGAACTTAAATTAGATGAAAGTCAAAAAGGGATTGGTCAAATGCTTATCGGTATGATAAAGTTTCATGAGAACAAGTTCAGAAGAGAGAACAAACATTTGTATATAGGTAATCAAGGCTTTATGGACAGACCTGAACAGAGAGTTCAAACCGCTAATCTGATGGCGAGTAGAGTAGTAGAATCACGTAGAAACATATATTCTAAAATGTATAATTTAAGTACTCAAGACAGGAAAGATGGATACTTATTTTTAAGAAAGTTTCTATATGGTAAGGGTGCAAAGTTTGACCAAAAATTAAACAAGTGGGTTCATCAGGTAGATGAAGATGGAAATAAAATAGGTGGAGGCTTCTATACTATCTTTGAAAACCTTGAGAACCAACACAATAACGAAGAGCAACATCAAGTTCAAAGCAAAATGATGATGGGCGGGTACACCTACAACCACGGTATGGATGCCTTGATGGAGGACTTCTTTGAAGAATTTAAGAATTTAAGTGAAGGTGCTCAAGCAGCATTTATATATGGGTTTTATACACAGGCCCCTGTAAATTGGACAATGCATAGAGGACAGCAAATGCCGGCTTCTATAGTAAAGGCTAAGAATATAAGTAAATTTTTACCTGCAGCCTTCGCTACAATATATAAAAAGGATGGGACTAGAGATTGGACTATAACAGATGATTGGTTCTCTCATTGGTCTATAAACTTCCAAAAAGGTCAGTCTCCTACTAAAGAACAATTAGCAGAGACTCAAAGATTTATACCTATTGATGAAATAACTAAATGTACATAAAGGAAATATATGAGCAGTTGTCAAAATTATAACGATTTAGAGCAGACGGTATTAGATTCACAGTTGGCTGAACAGCAGGATGCCACTAATATAGTTTATGACCAAATTCTAGGTAATATATTCTACAGGGATGAAAAGGGTAATAAGATTGAAAAGAAGAAGGCCACCCCAACAGAATTAAAAAGAGTTGCTCTATTAAAAGAAATAAGGAAGATGCTTTTAGATAAGATAGAAGAGAATCCTACTTTCGCAGAAGCCTTTCTTAAAAGAATGATATTTGAGTTTAAGCACGCTAGACCGGGCAGAATGAATGACCAAGCGTTAAGTACTACGATAGCGATGCATAAGCGGCTAAAGAAAACTTTAGACAATTTAAAAAATACTCATGACATCACGCAAAGAGTTGCCTCTGCGTACACAGAGCAAGAATTAGCAGAATATATCAAGGAACAGGAGAAGACCGGAAATATGAAAAGACTGCGACCAAAGTTAGGCAGTCCAAAAAGTTGGTTTAATTGGGTTATGGATGGATTGTTTCCAAAAGCCAATGTTACTTCTCCGCACCTTTTAGCCTTCAAAGGTGAATCAACCGGATGGGCTGCCAAAATTGTGCTTGACTCAATGTTTCTTCAAGATAGAGCGGCAATCTTAGCAAGACCTTTTAGAGAAAATGTGAGTTCTGCCTATGCTAGTTTAAGGGCTATGTTTGAATTTCATTTAGGTAGGGTAAATACTAGGAATGAGTCAGGAATTACTAATACATATTTTGGGCCAATGACAAATGCTGACGGAGACCCTTTAGGGGATATAAATAACAGCGAGTCTAATAGTTCTAGAGAACATCAATCATTTTTAAATCTATTGACATTTACTCATAATATAATGAGAGGTAAAACTAGAATGGTAATGCCTAAGGAGTTGGCTGTTGCTGATGATGCCACTAGAAAAGAAATTTTAGACAAGGCTACTAGGAAAATTATAAGGTATAAAGGAACTGATGGACAGATTAGAACTTTGTCGGGTAATGTATTTACATATAGAAATCAAAAAGGTCAGATAGATGATAACTATATCTTCTTTAAGTTTATGAAGCCCGGAAAAGATGGGAAGAGAAAGGTTATAAGGCTTAATAAAAAACAAATGATTCCTGTAGATGGTAAGGTTATACAGGATGCAGGATATACCACTGAGATTGCAGATGCTGCGGGTAATGTAAATAAATATGTTATGATACAACAGTATGACGGGAATGTAGAATACTACGAAGCCTATAAGTTAGGTTTTAGAGTTGAGATTGATAAAGATGGTAATGAAATTATTACTAACGAACCCTCCTTAAATGCTGAGTTATCTGAAATGACAGAGCAATATGGCTTTAATTATGGTGGTGACCCAAATGCTCCAAAAGTTATGTTTATGGAGGCTCAAACAGATATGAAGTCTGTAGGAGAAAATGTGTATGAATCTTTTGACAAGGATGGCAACTTAAAAGACTATCGTAAAAAAAGATATTGGACTAACTTCAGACCAATGGATACATCTACTGAGTTTTTTAATAGAGGTGATTATATTGATGATAATGGTGTACAACAAACAGCCCCGCTTGACCCTGATTTACAGATGAGGGCCTTGCTTGACACTTTATTCTCACCTAAAGAGATTGTTCAAAATTCTGCAGAGGTACCAAGAGCGGGAATATTTTCTACTGTAAGAGAATTAAGACATATATTATCAGGCAAGGTTAAAGGAGACCTTAATGATAATTTTGACTTAAAGAGTGCAGGGTTTGGATATGGACTGCTGCAACAGTTACGAGAAATGCAAGGTCAATTAGATAGCAAACTTACTAAAAACTTTAACAAGGCTAAAACTCACCTTATGTCTAATGGGTGGACTGATGAGGATGTGTATCAATATCTACTTGGTATGGAAGATGTAGGAGGTTACAACCCTTATCAAAACTTATTTATAAATATCTCTTTAGATAAAGACAATAATGTTACCACGCCAAACTCATACCTTGGGCGTGACAATAAATACTTCCCTGATATATATGAAGATTTGGTTTATCAAGATACTCTTAAAGAGGCTATAGCAAATACTAAAGCCGAGATTATGAAGACTTTAGACTCTAGTGAAGATTTTGGGGACGATACACAGCAGGTATTAGATACATTGGATTCCTTAGATGCTGCCGATAGTGTTAAAAAAAGATTAGAGAAACTTAAAGGAGAGTTGTCAGCATTACAAACACAACTAGATATGTCTTTAGGTAGAACAGTTAGCGATGATGCTAAAAGGATTATACAAAATAAATCTAGGCATGGTAGACATCGTGGAAGTATGATGGACAGAAATGATGCTAGATTAGATGCAAATGTATTAAATGAGTATATTTCAGATATGTTAAGGTCTATGTTAATTAACGATATTAAGGCAGATTTTTATGCAGCCATTGCAGATGTTACCCCTGAGTGGAGAATGACCTTATATGAACAAATATCGGCTTCTATAGGCATGCCTGATAACCGTGCAGGGTTTATGGGTTTTGATTACAGAGATGAAAGAGTCGCTAAGTGGATGGAGAATATTCACAGAGTTCTTGTAAGAAATATGTTTGGGATAGAAGGTGAACCTCTGAATGTAAATAGTGTAGCAAGACTTGGAGTCTTTTTAGGAAAATTACAAACAGCAAATCTAATGACTCATTCTACTTACTTGAGAAATACAGGACAAACATTAAATAAAATGATTGGTAATGGTTGGGATAATTGGCAAATAGCAAGACAGTTAGCGAATGACCCTGATGTTCAATGGTATGCTGCTAGGTCGGGAATATTATCTCTAGAGTCTTTCTTGGGAGATGCTATTTTTACAGCAGCGAATGTAGATTGGTTTATGGGAGGAACCTCAGCAAGATTTAAATGGTTGGCTGTCTATCTTTCAAAAGGTGATGAAGGTGTATTGGATACTTTTGGAGAAGAATTAACAGAAGACCAAAAGACTGAAGCAGACTTATTTTTATATAAACTTATATTAAAGGCGGATAAAGGTGAAATTACTAAAAAGGAACTTAAGGAAGAAGCGAAAAAGTTTGGCAAAGATGCTTATAAGTATCTACAAACGAAACGTAAAAGGCTCCAAATGCTCAGACAAAGTGTAGATGATAAAGTCCTTTTAGATAGAATGAAAAAGCCTGAGATTCAAAAACAGATAGAAGAATTAAAAAAGGGTTTAGGAGACTTTATAAAGTTTGACCCTGAATGGAAACCTACTAATTACAAAACAGATTATAAAAACCTTGTAAGACAGTTAAAGCAACTGAAATTAAGGCTTAGTGAAAATGAAATTAATAAAATAGTGCAGGCAAAACTTACAAGATATTACTCTAACCCATCAACTAAAACAGGAGAGGCTTATGGTGAAGATGTATTTACTTTGAGTGGTACTGAGCAAAGATTAAGAACTGAAGACTTCGCAATGGCTCTCTTACTTGCTAAAAAATGGGGACTTATAAACGGTTGGGAGAACTATACAGCAGGTGACGATAAGAATCCAATGTCAGACCCTATGGTAGTATGGTTAGCAAGAGCACATGTATTGTTTAATGATTACCTTGTACATTCAGCAGGGCAACCTGAATTTATGAGAGGTGCTATAGGTAAGATAATATGGAAGTTCCAAAACTTTCCTTTCCATCAGTCTCGAGCGGAAAAAGAAACTATGATGGTTTATATAGACTCATTGGATGGTAATGCCTTTCAAAAGATTGCAGCAGGTGCTTGGGATACTGTAACTTCTTTAAGAGTTCTTTCAGATTTATTTAATTTAGATAAATGGAGGTCAGAGGGATTCTATTCTACAGGCAAGGCAACGAATGAATCTCAATTGTATCAAGGCCCTGCGAAAGATAGGGTAAGTCCTGAAAAGGATGAAGCACAGAGGCTTCTTATTTACAGATGGTTAAAAACTGCTATGTTTGAGACTGCTATGAATCTAACTATGATAGGTCAAATGTATATAGCGGTTGACTCTATAGGTAAGATGATAGGTGGTGTAGGTAGATGGGCTACAGGAGGTGTACATGGTCCTTCAAGGTTTGCACCATTTATAGCAGAAGGTTCAATGTCTCCAATGGTATCATTTATGATGAGATTACTATTCTTTAGTATGTATGCAATGAATGGGAATGAAGATGAAGAAGAATTGACTTGGGGTAGGGCGAATAGGTTAGTCAGAGGTATGCCCCTTGTACCAATAGGGATACAATCAATTTTTAATTTAGTAACAGCCTATAATCAGGTTATGTCTCCTATCGGAAACCAACAATGGACTGTAGGCAGAGGTGCAAAATATTTCGTTGGGCCTTTATTAGGGAATACTGAAGAGATAGATACATTACAACAGGAAATTGAAAGACTTCAACAGTTGCAAGATGAATAGGGCTGCCGAAAGGCGAATAACGACAGCCCACTAAGGAGTTATTCTAAGTCATTAAGTTTGTCTTTAGCATATTTAATTATATTCTGAGCCTGTTCTACTAAGTGCGATAGTTTTCGTATAAGTTCTCTTATAACATATTCATTTTTCTTCAACATCACCCTCCTTTATCAGGTCTATAAAAGTTTCAAAAGGTATAACACAATATACAGGGGTTCTATTTTTCTTGAACACTAGCACAGGTGTTCTGTCTTCACAGTTTTCTTCGGATTGTTTTATACTTCCCCAAAGATTTAACCTTTCTACATTCTTACATTCAAAAGAGAATGGTATTTTCTTTTTAGCAAGAGGCGACATAACTATATCTTCGCCACTTCCACCCATTAGTTGAGATTCAATATCTCCATCTTCAAGGCTTCTTCCGAACGCAGACCTCAACGCATCTCTTACGAATTGTTGGAGTTTTCTGCCTTTTGCTTTTGCTGACTTAGGAATCATAAACGACATCATCCCGAGTATTATAAAGTTTGCAGCGATTACCATTAAAGCCTAGTATGAGTTGACCTGTTTCACCATACCTAACTTTAGCAGCAAATAATTGTATTCCGTATTTACCTATATTACTCTTGTTAAACTTAACTTTGTAATCATAGTATACAAACAATACATTTTCTGCAACCTGTTCAATAGTACCACCTTCTGATAAATCAGATAACTTTGGTACCGGGTCTTGTCGTTTTTCAATGTCTCTATTCAATTGGCTTAATAGGATTATAGAGGGTTTGTGTTCACTAGTTTTTGCTAACCATTTATATTCAGTCATTATATCTTCAATTTCAAATCTTCTGTCTCGCTGTCCGGGTACTCTTATCAATTGGATGTAATCATCTATTACAACATCGGGCTTTATTTTTCGTATCAGTGAAATACTTTCAGGAAGTCCTTTTACATTATCATACATAAAAAGTTTACCGGTGTAGTTCTCCTTTATTCTTTGTCTAGTCTCATCTAGCATCTCGCTCTTTTTGGTATCTTCTAGATTATTCATTCTTATGTCTTTATACATTAAGCCATCACTTTCGCAAACAATCAGTTTCTTCACCATTTCAATGTTCGTCATTTCTCTATTCATCATTACTACTTTTAGACCTTGGTTTACTAGTCTCACTGCAAGATTTAAACTAACTGTAGTCTTCCCGTGTCCGGGCCTTCCTGCGATAACACTAACTTCACCTCTAGTCAAACCTCCTGCTAGAGAGGATAGAGATGGTATTCCCCAATCAATAATATTATTCCCTTCCTTAACTGTAGCAATAGTTTCTAAGACAAGTTCGTCTATCTGCTTATGCTTCATTGGTTTTATATTATCTAAGAATTGAGTGTATTTTGAGAATGAGGAAATTAAAGCATCCATCTGAACACCATTGTATGCTACATCCTGCATTTCTTTAGTTCCTATAATAATTTGCCTTTTAGCAAACTTCTCAGCAACTATTCTTGCATAGGCCTCAATATTAGAGGCTGCAGGTGCATTAGATGTTAAACCTGTTATCCAATACATACTGCATGTTTTTCTTTGGTCTTCTGTAAGTTGGTCATTAAGAGTTATATAATCGATTTTCTTTCCATCTCTTACCATCTTTGTGATAATTTTCCATAGTAACTTACAATCATCACCGTAAAAGAAGTCAGGTTCTCTTATAAACTCTGCCGCTTCATCATATTTATCATTCTCTTGAATCACACATCCTAGCACTGCCTCTTCGGCTTCTGTATCATGGGGTAGCATTCTAAGTTCTCTTTCAGGGAGGTGTGTGTTGAACTTTGGCATTACACCCTCCTTTTCTTTTTTATTCACTAGGTTTACCGAAACCCATTTCTTCTTCCATTCTTATCCTTGAGCGTCTTAAGCAATCGTCCATAAAATCTTGAAATGTATTAAACTGAGACGGGTACATCTCTTTTTTTTCTTTTTTCTTTTTTACAATTAAACTCTTTTTGCAGTGTGGGCAGGTTTCCATTTTTCTCTCCTTTTGTTCCGACCGGAACGTCTTGTATTCCTCAGCCATCACTATAACCACAGGCAGGACAGGTACAACATTTTAGATGCATTTGAGTACCACAGGCATCGCATTGTTTATTCATATATTACTCCTTAAATCTTAGGGACAAACATTCACCACTTACGGGTCAGCATAAGTGTTCCGACGAGAAATTCACCTACATAACTTGCTTATTACCTATGTACGTTTTGTTCGTCCCTAATAATTACAATTTGAAAAATTAGATGCCGTTGGTTTATTTTCTAGCATCTTAATGACAGGACCTATAATATCCTCTGTGTTTACTGCCATTGTGAGAAGTAGTCTGAACTCTCTCTTCTCTAATAAATAACCTTCTTCAACCATGAAATCGAAGATTTCTATTATGTCATCCATAACTAAGGGTAAAGTTAGGGAATTTACAACTTTTTCACCGTGAAGTAGAAGTGTTTTTTCATAATCATCGTAGATAATATGAGGATACTTCTTAGAGAAGAGTGTTAATATATTGTCCATGTAAGTATAGTAGTCTGACATTATGTAATTTACATTATTTTTCTTCTTTTTCCCTTAATTTTCTTTCAAGAGTTACAGTCTTTCTGTATAACTCCTCTATAATTAAGTCTGAATTAGTCTTTTTAACTTCTATTAGCCTTGCTGCTAAATAAACAGCCAAATCTAAAGCCTCTTCTAATGCCTCTGTAACAAAACATCTTCCATCTTGCTCCATATTAGGCTTACCATACTTTTTGGCTCCTTTTTCTAGTCTTTCTGTAATTAATTTAATTATTTCTTCATTCATTTGTTTTATCCTTATATTTATTATAGAGAGTGTTAATATAGGGGCGAGTCCGGTGTCACTTTAAGGTCTCTCGTCCAAGGGTCCTGCCCTTGAGGCTTTGCAACCTGCAGTCGGTTTTATCACTGTCTTCATCACCCCTATAGTAGGAGGAATTAAGCAAAAACATCATCTAATTGGTCAAAAGGTAACTCATTAACATAAGCCTTCGTATACTTAAGTTCTTGAATCTCCCAATTCAACACAACATGATAGGGGACTAGATAATGTGATGCTTGATTATCATCCAATAACCTTACGAACCAATAGAATGCAACCGTTTTGTCAGGATTATTATGAGCGGCATAGTTAATCATCATACGACTCTCTCCTTTGCCCATTGTCTTAATATCTAACTTGCACCCTACAGCACTTTTGTAGGTTATTATATCGGGTTCTACAACAGGCCTAACATCTACTAGGTCTGCTGCAGTATATTGTACTTTCTTTTCTGACAAATAATGTCGTGCTATTAGTTCACCTAATACACCTTTTGTAGAGATATTACCTTCTTGGCTTCCTCTAAATTTCTCAGTCCCTTCTTTATAAACATTACTTGATAGTTTACTTCTTAGTTTTCCAAGTTCTATTGCTAATGTATTAAACATAGCGGGGTATGGGTGTACTCCTTGATGTACTATAGCGTCATGGTCATTATTCTTCTTCATCGTATTTACCACAGAATTTTATAATAACTTCATTGTCTCTACCAACTCTTCCTGTGCATATAAATACATTTTCCCCTCGCATTTCGGGGTTGGCTTTAATCAAACAACTAGGTATTGTTATTCTGTTTTTATTGTCTATCTTTATTTTCGCTATTCTCATTTTGCCTCCTATGCATATGGGTCTAATTTAGAGTTAGGTATCTTTTTCCACATCTTTGTATTACTAACAGCCAAGTCAGCAGGAGGGTATCCTAAACCTATTGACATTTCTCTCTCAGAGTCCCAAGTTTTAAACTTTCTAACTATTTGTTTGTAGTGATAAGTACCATCACCTACTTCACTATGTTTTGCTGTTTCTAATTCATCCCACACTTCTTGTGCCTGTACTTCGTTTAATGTAATCTCATAAACTACAGCGTGTCTTTGGGGATTACTCACTGCCCTCACATATAAAAACTTAGAAGATTCTTTATCTTTTTTCTTCATAAAGGATTCTATCCCATGGCAGTCTGCTATTCCTGTATATCTTGCAGTTTCTACTTTTTTCTTTTTCATTGTATTTCTCCTGTTTTTGTAATTAAATTTATTTGGCTTCTCCTCACAATCATCCGCACAACTACACACACAGCAAGGGACCGTTAGGTCCCCTGCTTCTTTTGTGCATTACGCTTCGAGACGTTTCGCTTGGTTAGCCACACTTATACCTAAAGGCTTTACTATATCTTGTAAGCCCGTTAGTAACTCTAAATCAGTATCACTACTGAATATATAGTCGAGTGCATCGTTTTTGGCTTGTTTTAATTGGGTCATTTGTCGACCTTCTTCTGTTTCATTAAGCCATTTAGTCTCTAACTTATTTTTACAGCAATCAAGGAAGAATTGTTTGAAATCCTTGTACTTTCTATTGCCATAATCATAGAACTCAGGAACTTTAGCATCATCGGGGAAAGAACTTCTTACTGAAGATACAACATTCTTTAATGTTGATTCCAGTTCTTCCATTTCCTTTTCAAGAGTCTTGAATCTACTCATCATCTTCTCTGCTCCGACAACTGCTAAAAACTCTGAGAGTTTCTCTGCTGCCATTACTTCTTTTTGTTCAGTGCATCTTAAATTGAGATTTTGCATCTGATTGTCAATATTCTCAGATATTCTTCTTACCCAATAATCACGCACATCTTTGGTTAGTCTAGCCATTAACTTCTCCTTTCATACGCACTACATAGATTGTATGCTCTTTTTTTAATCAGATTACCATTTCCAAAATCCTTGTAGTAATCCATACGCTTCCCGGAGTCGTGGTCTACATAATAAGTTACAGCATTGAAAGCACCCCATAGAGTCCCTGTAGCCATATCTTGATTGTAGCAAACCATTGCTCTCTCTCTATTGTTAAAACCTCTTTGTGAGAGGAATAACTGTCCCTTCTTCCTATCTTCTTTCTTTGTAACTGTAGGTAGTTCGGGAATTTGTATTGCTTTATTTACTATAGTCATTGCAGCATCATTAGTTATTTTAATGTCGTTCCATCTGTTAAATGCATTTAGAACTTCATTTGTCGCTTGTGACATTTGCTCTATCTTATCTTGGAACTGCAATACAGAGTCTTTTACAACTCTTGTATGTCTTTGCTTAAAATAAGATGTCCCTTCTTGCATTGCTGCGATAAAGGTATTTTGACATATTATCCTAATCGTTGTAGATAGCATAGAAACACTCATTTCTCCTGCATGACCATTAGCAACTAGTATTTTAGATTTCACTTTATCCTCAGGTGTATTGTCTTTTCCTTGATTCATATCCAAGGAAGGTAAATCACTGTGTGAATATTGAGCCCAAATTATCTTACCATTTTTGAACTCTCCGTGATTCTCATAAGTTGCTCCTGCTTTTTCTAGTGTATTACAAAACTTCTCCATATCTCTATTTTCTAGAGAATGGTACTTTGTAGATACTACGCCTAAGCAGTGATTGTTGTCGCTCCTAACTATAGCCTTATGTTTTGGGATAATTACTCCGTTACTACCATCATTATCACAGTATGATATTAACTTTTCTTTAACTTCCCAATCCCATAAGTCTCTTTCATTCTTATTTGTGAACGGATTCCACATTTTGGCTTCTCCTTATGGTTGTGAAAAGAGAGAATGCCCCTAGCATCGCCACCGGTCTTACATCTCTCTTCTCGATTTTAGATTTAGAATGGTATTGCTGCGGCTTCGTCAACAGGTCCACCATCCCACAATTGTACATCATAGACTTCTGCACTTCTACCTTGCTTTCCTGTAGATTCTATAATAATCTCTTTACCTTCTTTGTCTTTCCACACTCTGTGTTTGACAGTGATTATTACAGGCTTTCCAAGTAAGTCTTCCTTTGTAAGGTCAGGTAAAACTTTAACAGTCCTTTGTCCTGCAGGAACAGTAATCTCTTTCTCTTCTATCTTAGCATTAACTGCTGTACAGAATTTGAAATAACCACCGTTATTGCCGGGATTAGCGATGAATCCTTTATTAGATTGGTCTGTAGTTGGAGTCTTGAATTTATAAACTCTTCTTCCTTTAACAGTTCTATCTACTAATGGAGCACCTTGAACTTCAGTGCCTTCATCATCTTTGTACATCTCTTTAGCATTATCAGCATGTATCCTATATGTTACTTCATATATATTAGATACATTCTTTTTGGTTCTATCTTTTCTTGCTATTGATTCATGGTCATGTTTTATATCAACTTCAACAATTTGGGCTTTGTACTTACCCTCAGGGGTAATTCCACCCCATTCTTTTTCTTGTTCGTCAAAATAATCTAAACCATCTAGCATATCGTTGATATCACTCATTCGTTTTCTCCTTTTCTTTTATGTATTTATGAACATCTTCAACATTGTCTTGATTTATTTGTCCTAAATCAATTTTTCTAATTAAAGCATCTTGCACATTCTTCTCAAGCACACTTTGCTGTATAGTCTGTATAAGTTCTTTCTGAGCATCTTCACTAAGCAAATTATCTTCACTAACTTTTCTGTATACATCATCTGCAACATTTATAAGCCTGTTAACTGCTCTTTTAAAGCAAAAAGCATTAGCAGAAGCAATATTCTTATCTAAATCAATAACATTGTCCAACGAGTGTGGTTGTCCTTTCTTAAATTGAATACGTGCTGCTCCCGGGCTAAACCATTGTCTTACTGTTTTAGTCTCAGGCTCTATTATTTGCAATGTACCACTACTAACTACCCAATCACCCTTGACATCCCAAGTACCCGGCAACCAAGACCATAGTCCCGGATATGCTAAGTTTAATTGTTCTCTCATATAGGCTTCATCTACATAGTCAAAACCGTCAGGTCTTTTCTTTATAAATGCTTTAGGTGTTTTCTTTTTTGATTGCGACTTACGTCGCTTGTTTTGGTCAGCACAAGCCTTTTGTACTTCAGGTGCAACAGATAGGTTGTCTTTATATATAACCATATCAACTGCCCCATTAGTTTTAGACTTGGGCATCTTCTTCTTATCAGCCATTGGCATTTCTCCTTTTAGCGTTATTTTTTCTTGTAGGGTGACTCACACACATTCTCGTAAGGGCAATATCCCTTACATTCCCACGCCATAACAGGGTATTCTCCTAGATTAAATACAGCGTTTTCTTCGAATAAATGGGAGTCAAAATTTACGTACATATTGACATTTTTCCAATAGTTTCTTGCCTCTTCAATGTAACTCATATCGACGGGAACTTGCTTCATTCTACCATCATCTTTACAATAGTATAATAAGCCCATTTCAACTACTTCATCACATAGGTCTGAATCATTGATGAGCATTGCATATGTACCTAATTGTAGTTCGTAGCCTTTACTTTGCTCGAATTTATGGGCATCTCTCCCAAACTTTCTACGATAAGCAAACGCTTTCATTGTTTTGTAGTCATATAAATAGCCTTTTCTGTTTGAATCAACAATCAGGCAGTCCATCATGCCTTGTACTCTTAGTTTTTTATGTGCTAAAGGTACATCTTCATAAACTAGCAGTGATTCACTGTGGTTTTTAATGTAATGTTCAGTAGCAGCCTTAAAATCTTCATCCATAACAGTCCCTAACCTAAATATTTTAAGTTTAGATGCATCTAGAGGGATTCTAGGTGTGTCGTTTATAGCATACCAATGTTTCTTGATACACATACCTGCAGAACTTGCAGTAAAATTAGACCCTAATGGGCCATAGGCTTTCTTTCTGAACTCTCCGTGCTCTTCATCTTTAGCAATTAGAAAGTCTTCATATGCTTTTATTAAGTCATGTTTCATCATTTTCTCCTTATGAGTGTGTATTCTCCTGTTTGGAACAGGTGGTGTAATACTTTATTACGAACACCTATATCATCAAGTTCTCCATCTTCATGTAAATCTTCATCAGGTATTGGTTCCCATAACTTCAGGTTAAGCAATTCTTCAAAACTAGCAACATCTTCTGTCATTTTATCTATTTCCACCATAATATTCCTCCTTCGTCATGCCTTTGTAGTCCCAAACTGTAATTCCATACCTTAATACATCATTAAATTGTCCTAAAGCAGGTAGTTCCTCATCACTAAAACCTAGTTCAGAGCCTCCATTTGCTAAAAAATCTACTATTTCACTACTTATTTTACCCATTTATACCTCCGGTCTTTTGTTATTCATTAAAAAATCTGTTAAATACTCATTAAATGAGCCCTCCAAGCCCATTTCTCTTATAAAATGTAAATATATCTTGTTCATATCTTTCTCTTGGCTGTACCAATGTTCTTTTATTCCTAATTTTTTTAGTTTTTTACTCATTGTATCTCCTCATTTGTGAAATAGGGGAGCCGAACTGCCTCTAGAAGACTGTCCCCTTCCAATACTCCCCTAAATTTATTAGTTTTACACGAAGGATTTGCACCCTCCCCTCACAGAACCT